>OFGZ01000562.1_pt1 | contig 28024 bp, 30 predicted proteins | sample 1521871 | NCBI WGS metagenome assembly OFGZ01 (sample SAMEA3504091, study PRJEB24116) | mouse gut metagenome | biome: mouse gut; feature: mouse-associated habitat; material: faeces | place: Denmark | collected 2011
GAGCTTTGTTTCACCACCGATATACATTGCCATATCGTGCCGGGTGTAGACGACGGCAGCCCCGACGCCGCCACCTCGGCCGACCTTATCGAGCGTATGCAGAGCTGGGGTATCAAGCGGATAATCGCGAGTCCCCATGTGACGCAGACAACTTTTGAAAACGACGCAAGCACCATCGACCCTGCCATGGAAAAGCTTCATGCCGAACTGCAAAGACGAGGAAACGACATCGAAGTAAGCCACTCGGCCGAATACCGTATCGACGAGCTCTTCTCGCGCAGGCTTGAGGCCGGCGATATCTGGTATCTGCCCAACAACCATCTGCTGATCGAGAATGCCTTCCTGCAGGAACCGTGGAACCTTGACCAACTGATATTTGACCTGCAGGTGAAAGGCATAAGGCCTATTCTCGCCCATCCCGAGCGCTACGTACTACTGGCACCGCCAAGACCGCTACAAATCGCTCCATGCAAGCGGACTGCAGTTCCAGATCAATCTTCTCAGCCTCGCCGGCGCATACGGAAAGACCGAGAAAAAGATAGCCGAGCACCTGATAGCCAACGGGCTCGTAGACTTCATCGGCACAGACCTGCATAAATCATCGCACGCAGACTCCATCGACAACTACCTGCGCACATCTGACGCCCGCAAGCACTTCGACGAGCTGAAAGATATGATCAAAAACGACGTTTCATTCTAAACCAATTTTAATCAGACTGCAATATGAAAAAGCAACTATTCGCACTTGTAGCCTTGGTGCTCATGGCGCTTCCGCTCAATGCGGCCCGGCATGAGTTCAAGACAGTGGAAAACGACCCGCTGCAGACCAAGATGTATACCCTGCCCAACGGCCTGAAGATATTCATGACCGTAAACAAAGACCAACCGCGCATACAGACCTATATCGCCGTACGCGTAGGCGGCAAGAACGACCCTGCCGAGACAACCGGCCTCGCCCACTATTTCGAGCACCTGATGTTCAAGGGCACCAAGCAATTCGGGACAAGCGACTATGCTGCCGAAGAACCCATGCTTGACCGCATTGAGCAGCTCTTCGAGACCTACCGCCATACAACCGACTCTGTAGAACGTCGCCGTATCTACCGTGAAATCGACTCTGTGAGCTATGAAGCGTCGAAAATCGCCATCCCCAACGAATACGACAAGCTGATGAGCGCCATCGGTGCAAACGGCACCAATGCTTATACCTCGTACGACGTGACCTGCTACGTGGAAGACATTCCCTCCAACCAGATAGAGAATTGGGCAAAGATACAGGCCGACCGCTTCGAGAATCCTGTAATCCGCGGCTTCCACACTGAGCTTGAGACTATCTATGAGGAGAAAAACATGTCGCTGACAAAAGACAACCGCAAGGTATACGAGAAACTTCTCACAGCTCTCTACCCCAGCCACCCATACGGCACACAGACCGTGCTCGGCACACAGGAAAACCTCAAGAATCCGTCGATCACAAACGTGAAGAACTATCACAAGCAGTGGTATGTGCCCAACAACATGGCCATAGCTCTGTCGGGCGATTTCGACCCTGACTACATGGTTGATGTGATTGAGAAATATTTCGGACACCTCAAACCGGCCTACGATTTCAACCGTCCCGGTCTTCCTAAAGAAAAACCTTTCACCACACCGCAGAAAGTAGAGATTCTCGGCCCGGAGGCTGAATATATCTCTCTTGCATGGCGCACACCCGAGGCTGCCAATGAAGACGCCAACGCCCTGCATGTGCTCGACTATGTGATGAGCAACGGCTCTACCGGTATACTCGACCTCAACGTGAACCTGCCTCAGCGGGTGCTAAATGCCGGTGGATATGTGATGGATATGGCCGACGCTGGCGCATACGTGATGCCGGGAGAGGAAGAGGCATCAGCGGAGGATCGGATACCTATGCGGGGCAGCGAAACCATGACCCTGCGGCAGAACGGATCCAGAGTCCATATGATGGTCCAATGCATCTGTCTGTCATCGCTCTGGGATCAAGGCTGTGACCGCCAACCTCAAGCTTGAGCAGCAAAAAGCTCTCACCAGCAACTCGAGCCGCGCCAACTACTATGTAGACGCATTTGTAAACGGCGTTGAATGGGCCGACCAAGTAGCTGAATACAACAATCTTGAAAATGTGACGAAAGCCGATGTTGTTGCCGCTGCCAACAAGTATCTTGGCGACAACAACTATGTAGCCATCTACAAGCGTCAGGGACAAGACCCCAATGAACTCAAGCTTGCCAAGCCCGAGCTTACCCCCATCGAGATGAACCGCGACAAATCGTCGGCTTTCCTGCGCGAGATACAGAACAGCAATGTTACCCCCATCGAACCTGTCTTCGTCGACTTCGACCGCGACCTCACACGTCTGAAAGCCAAAAACGGCGTAGAGGTGCTCTATGTCCCCAACAAGACCAACGATATTTTCACACTCGTATATGTGTACGAAACCGGTACAGAGGCCGACCGGCTCCTCACTTATGCAGGCGAGCTTATGGATTTTGTGCGTACTCCCGACATGAGTGCGGAGCAGATAAAGAATGAATTCTACAAACTCGCATGCAGCTACAGATTCTCTATCGGCAGCAAACGGTCATACGCTGTCATCACAGGTTTGAGCGAGAATATGGACAAAGCCGTGCGCCTGTTTGAAAATGTACTTGCAAACGCCGAAGTACCCGCTGAGGCTCTCGCAGCCTACGCCGACCGTGTGGAAAAGGCACGCAGCGACAGCAAGCTCAACCAGAGCGCCAACTTCGCCCGCCTTTCGCAATATGTGGTGTATGGCCCCAAAAACGAAGCTACTGAGGCCATGTCGCCCGAAGAACTGCGCTCAACCACTCCCGCCAGATTCGCCGACGTCCTGCGCGAGCTCAACAACTACGAGCAGACTGTGATATACTGGGGCAATGCTTCAGAGAAAGATGTTGTGGCACTCGTAAACGATACTCATAAATTCGCCAAGAATCCTCTTCACCTTCCTGATGCCGACAAATATACTCGCCTCAAAACCGACGAGACCATCTTCTTTATCTCGCCCTACGAAGCCAAGCAGCTGTATATGATCGGCTACTCAAACCGCGGAGAGAACTATGATGTAGCCAAAGAACCGCTGCGCAATATCTATAATGAATATTTCGGCAATTCAATGAATGCCATCGTATTCCAAGAAATGCGCGAACGCCGCTCACTGGCCTACTCTGCTTGGGCAGGCTACAATGCTCCCGGCCGTAAAAACCGTCCATACGCCTACATGTCGCAAATCGCTACCCAAAACGACAAGCTCATCGACGCTCTTGCAGCATTCGACGAAATCATAAACAATCTGCCCGAAAGTGAAGCCGCATTCCAGCTCGCCAAGACCGGCCTTGACTCGCGTCTGCGCACAGAGCGTATACTCAACGACGATATTGCTTTCACTTATCTCAATAACAAAGACAAAGGACTCGACCGTGATATCCGCAAAGATATCTTTGAAGCTCTCCCCGGTGCCACCCTCGACAAGGTTGTCGATTTTCAGAAGGCAAATGTAGCCGGACGCACTTACTACTACGGTATTCTCGCCAATCCCGAGAACATCGATGTGGAAGCACTCAAGAAGCTCGGCAAAGTAGTCATTCTGACCCAAGAGGATATCTTCGGTTACTAATCCCCTACTCCACTATACAACAATGGCTGCCCGGCGCAAACCGGACAGCCATTGTTGTATTTCATTCAATGTGTGTTACGGCTGACAAGGCCGACAATCCAGAGCAGAACCACCGCGCCTACAACAGAAGTAATCAATCCGCCGATGATTCCGCCTGCGCTTATGCCCAAGAGGCTGAAAAGCCAGCCACCGAGAACGCCGCCGATGATACCTACTACAAGGTTGACAATGAGGCCGAAGCCGCCGCCTCGCATAAGTTTTCCGGCTACAAAACCGGAAACAAGGCCAATAAGTATATACCAGATAAAACTCATAATAAATAGTATTTTAATTCTATTTAGAATAACACCTCTATAAAGAAAATGTTTGACTTGGTGGATATCTGATAAATATGAACTAACTTTGCAATGATTATGGAAAATACAGATTTTGAAATACGCAATTTAGCTGACACTTCATTTGAAGATATATGCACTGCGTTTCTTGACGCATTTGCAGATTATGGCATGACTCTCGACAAAGTATCCTTATCGGCCATGCTCAAGCGCAGAGGCGCCCGGATGGACTTGTCGTTTGCGGCATTCGACAACGACCGTATTGTTTCTTTCATCATCAACGGTATCGGTAATTTCCGAGGTCGGACTATGGCATACGACACCGGTACGGGAACAATAAAAGAATACCGCGGATTAAAACTTACCGACAGGATTTTCGCCTTCGCCGCCCACAATCTTGCAAAGGCCGGTATTGAAAGCTATATCCTCGAAGTATTGACCGACAACACCCCGGCGGTAAAGATATACACCCGACAAGGGTTTGAGATAGCGCGCGAATTTGATTGCTACAAGGGTGAGACAAGTGAGATCATCGGCAAGCTTGCATGCCGAAGCAACGAATCGGTAGAAATCGCAGCAATTCCGGCAGAAGATATCGAATCATACAGCCGCTTTTTCGACTTTGAGCCGTCATGGCAGAATTCGATAGAGTCAATCAAGCGCAACAGTGAGGCTTTTGTATGTCTACAGGCAAAGAAAGGCCCGGAAGTCGTTGGAATAGCCGTATCAGAAGCAGCTTACGGCGATATCACATTGCTCGCCGTCAGCCAAGAACATCGGCGCGAGGGAATAGGTTCTCGCCTTCTCTTTGAACTGATGAAAAGAAACAAGCTGTCAACCGCCAAGATATTGAATGTAGAGCATGGCTGCAAGAGCATGGCCGAATTCGCTTTGGCTGCCGGTTTCGCATTATCCTGCACTCAATATGAAATGATTAAAAAGATATAGCGAGAATTCACGAAAACAGAGCCTGCTCCCGACATCTCGCCGGAAGCAGGCTATTTTAGATATAAAAAGCTGTTTCTATATTATTGAATGCCGGCAAGACATTGCTGCAGAAGCCTGTTGAGAACCGTTTCCGAGTATTTTTTATCCGCTATCATAGCCTTCAGTATTACCCGTATAGCCTCTTTGTCTCCTTCGGTCACATCCGAATATTTTGACACATTACGTATTACCTTATACGCATTTCTTGCGTATGTAATTCGTCTCTTGGAGTTGGCCGAATCCATGGCCTGCAGATAGCCCATCACATCATCAAACCACAATTGCTGATCTGTGTTACCATTGATAACGTATGTGCCGTTTGAGAGATTGCGCAGCACATTATACTGCTGTTTCTGTGCCAATTCCTGCCGATATTTCAAAGTAGTGGCGTAGGTTACCACAAGCTTGCCCACCAGCTTACCACGTTCTTCTTTAAAACTCATAGCGTAGCCATATCGGTGAATTCCATCCGGATCTTCTGCCTGAGGGGCAAGAAATAAAGAATATATATACTCGCTTTCAGGACTATTGATAAGTACGCTGTTTTCTCCATTTCCTATTGCGAGTCCTATTTCATTCTCATAGCGCGTACTTTTGCCTCGCTTCACGCTATAGGCCATTTCAATGTCTTTATCAAAGGCCTCAAGCACCTTGTCGATGAGCTTTCCTTTAGTTGCAGGAAGAGAGAACAGATATTCGTCGCTCTGACCGGTTTTCATGCCCGTAGACGGATCTTTATCGAGAGTATGACTCTCTGAGATTTGCGCTTGCGGACATTTGATTATGGCGTCGAATGCCGACTTGATGTTGCTTTGGGCTGCCGCCATCAAAGGTACGACAGCGAGCAAGAGGCTAAGAAGCCTGATTTGTGATGTTTTCATACTCTCGCAGATTTATTCTATTGTTACTTTTCTTAGCATATTGTCATATTCAGGATTGTAAGCTCCGGCCTCGTCGAGAATCTCTACAAGGTCGTCGTACTCTTCTATATAAGATTCCGCCACCATTATAGCCAGATCATTGTCAATACGCGCCTGCTGTATACGCAGATATTCATCAATCTCGTCCTCCGACTGTTCTTGGGTAACAGCCTTGTTTCGCTTTGGGCTTTCAGATTTTGGCTGATGAGCGGGTTGCTCTATAGGGGCATTATCTTCAGTTTCCATGGCCTGCTGAATGAGAGGAGGATTCTTCAACTCGTCAGGGTACTGCACCACGGCAATAACATGCTGTCTGTCATACGTATAGGCTCTATCGATTATTTTAACGACAATACCCGACGCCAATACCACACCCAAAAAGATAGCGGCTACTCTCATTACCCACCGCATGCGAGTCGGCTTACGACGAAGACGTGGACGGAAGCGCCTCCATTCCTCCTCCATATCAAAATCCGGTTGACGCACTAAAGCACCGCTCATGGCAACCGACGCATCATAAATCTCGCGCAACTCACCATCATGCAATATCAAATCCAATTCCTCGTCAGACAAAGAGGAAGGACAATCAAGCAGCTTTGCTATCAATATTTCTTTCTGTTCTTCTGTCATTATTTGCAGGTTTTGAAATGGATTCTCAATTTTTTAAGTGCTGAAACTATATTCTTGTTGACCGCCGCCACCGAGACCTCAAGGCTCTCGGCAGCCTCTTTGTAACTCATGCCCTCAGCATATATACGGTCTACGACATCTTTCTCCCGAGGCGTGAGAAGTCTAAATATAGCAGCTCTTACATCTTCATCCCGCCCATCGATATCGAAATCTTCCGGCGGAGAATCGAGCATTATCCTTTTGCGAATCTTTTCACGGATATCAAGCGAATTGATTCTGTTGAGGCAGGCATTGCGTACGGCTCTTACGAAAAAAGCAGCCGGCTTATCAATCCGTATATCCGATTCCCAAAGTTTGAGAAACACCTCCTGCACCACATCGCGGGCCTCATCCTCATCATGGAGCAGGCTCATAGCCAACCTCATCGAAGTCGCGAAGCATTGTTTATAGAGAGTCTCAAACTCGGTTGCGGAATATACCATTGCAAGTCATTTTATATATAAGACATCCAACCCACCGAAATCATTACCCCCAAGTTGAAATTTTTTGAAAAATTACTAATAAATCATTCATTGCTGACGAATAATATGCTTTCTAACATACCAATATATTTTGAAAACGTACGGCAATTATGTAAATTTGCAGAAACAGGATTATTAACGTAAGGTCTTGAATCATGATTAATTTTATAAAACACCTCTTGAGAAAGATCGAGAAATCAGTGGAAGAAAGCCGTCGCAGAGAAGCCGAGAAACAGCAAATGCTCCGCGATAATCTGGAGGCGTGGAATGAACTAAACAAAGACTTTATAGAAGAGAATAACCGAAGAATTGATAGGGAAATCGATGAAAAGTATGATTTTACCAAGGTGCCCGAACCCGATGCGTACAACTTTGACGGCAGTCCTTTAAAGCCTTAAATACGAGGCTGCCCGCCGAAAGGTATCAGCCTCCCAACAAATCACCGAATTCTTAACGAAAGGCCTTGAATCATGAAGAAATTAATAACATGGTCAGTATATATCTTATCCACATGCATTATCACGGCATTTTTATACAAGGTTGACCCTTCCTCTCCTTTTGAAGCGTTCTTTGCAGCTTGTTTCGTTTCCGTGGGTCCGGCTCTGATTGTTCTTTGTATCTATCAATTGAAATGGAGACACGACAATGGAGTGGATCTATTTGCAACTTTAGAAACGGATAAACGAAAGCTAAAAAAGCACATGCTTTTTATCATGCAATATCATGGCATTGAAGAGAACCTTAAAGAATTAAACGATATTTTCCGCAATTATCCCCAATGGGAGTTGCATAAATGGGAAGTGTTCCGCGCATGGTATAAGGCTCAAATCGACCACATGGTACTGCACCCTGACATATACGGGCTCTCTTTAAACGGTGAGCCCTACAAAAAAGAGAACGACCCACTCTATGATCCGTCAGCTCCGGATTGGGCTCTCTATGATCGAGATCACTACTATGATGACGACGATGATGATTTCGATGATGACGATGATGAAGACTATGGTAAAGAGGATAAAAAAAACAAATTCAGTGACGCATTTGCCATCGGAATGGGAATAGGAATTGTTAACAGCTTGACCGGCGGTTCAGTATTCGGAGGAGGAAGCGGAGGCAATTAAATATCCTTCGATAATTAAAACAGATACAGGAAATTTTGCTGCAAAGATATTCACTGCATTCGTATTAAAAGTATAGCAAATTTCAAAGCACTTCATGGCACACTACAAACAGAAATCCCTATAAGGTAACTCCTTACAGGGATTTCTCAATGATTTTGGCGGAGAGGACGAGAGCAAAGTATCATAAAAACAAGCGCGTAACACCTTGAAAATCAGTAATTGTAATATTCGATTTTGTGGCGTATATGTCCGAATTTTGTCCGATACAAATAGGCTGCCAGCGTAAAATCAGTTTTAATAATTATTTGCAAGCAAGGTATTTAATAACCGATTGCACGAAAACAACCTATTTATTACCGGGATTATTTTTTCGTTCTATCACTCATTAAAATCTCGATTGTCCGCTCTTTTTCCTTCAGTAGTTCCTTCAGGTGAGCCACCTCGCGGCGGAGCGCGTCGGATTCATCGGCGGCGAATCCGTCGAAGAAGATACCAGCCGACACGCCTAATTCTTTGGCGATTAGCTCTATTGTCGTCGAGTTGGTCGAACCGCGACGGATTGCACTCTGTATGGAGCTTTCGTCGCGGCCAATGCGTTGCGCTAACTCTCGAATAGTCATTTTCTTGCGCTCGCACAAATCTCTGATTAAAAGAAGATTAGCCATTGTGATTTAATATTTTACAATTTTTAACAGGAATTATTTACCTGACAAAAGGAATTTATTACTACATTTGCAGAATAAAATTAACAAAAATATTTCAGTTCTACAAATGAAGAATCAAATTAAAGACCTTACGGACTCTAATATTTTGCGCGGTTGGCTGGATTCTCTTCCCCGCGCAGAGTACAACAAGCATAAAGCCGGTTTGGTTGTCGCTTGTGCCGAAAGCAGAAGCAAAATACTGAACTGGATATACGGGCGTTGCAAAGTGCCAAACTCGGCAAAGAAACTAATAAACGCCTATACCCTTCAGGTTTCAGGTAAAGAAATATTCACGATAGCCAAGCCGGAGGAATTGACCGAAGGCGTAAGCGGCCACGCCTCCGACACGGCTATTTAATAACCATATAAACCCGCTCGAAATATGAAAAAGATTATCACCTTCGGACAGCACTCCGCAGAACTCCATGCCGGCGAACATCGTGCCGCTCTCGTAATATCCGAAAAGTGCTTACCGGTTGGCCTCGCCGACGTGCTTAATGAAGCCGGCGACATACACGTCCACAACGTCCAGAAGAATGACGACGGTTTCGGTTGTATCGGTATCACCCACGACCTCTCCGTTTCCGACCTTATAGCCGAGGTTTGCGACGCTATTACTCGCGTGTACGACACTGATACGACCGTTTCAAATGCGCGACCCTAAAACGCTGTATGATTTACGCTATTATGCCCGTCGTCGTGGCTACCGTTTCAGTAAAACGGAGCGAGTAGTCACAACGCCGGAGGCGAATCGTTCCGCCCGTGTGGAGGAACGATTGAAGGCTTTCGGCTATGGGATTCAACTAAATTTATTCAGCGATGAAAAATAATACTGTGTGCGTCCTTCCCCCTCCTTCGGTTTATTTGTCACTTTGCAAAACCGTTACCCCTCAATCTCGAAAAATGGGGGGGGGTAGAAATCGCCCTAAAATTTTGTAATTATGTAATTTGTCACATGATATGGTAACACCTGAACAGTTATACGCCGCAACAGACGACGGCCTCCGTATCATTGCGCTGCATTACCCCGACGCTCCCGAAGCTGCAAGGACTAACAGGTCGTTCAAGGCAAGACCCGACGAGCGCACTCCGAGCGCAAGGGTCAAACTAATGAAAACCAAGGATGGGGCGCAAGTCTGGAAAATGACAGATTTCGGCGACGAAGGCAGAGCCGAAAACCCTATTTCCATACACATGAAGCAAACGGGGTTATCCTTCCGTGAAGCTATCCTCGACCTTTCGGCTATCTTCAATATTACCGATGAAATAAATCGTTCCGTCAACCGGCCGGATGTTCGCCGTCAACCGGCAACAGCAGAACAGGCGGATGGTTCATGGGATAAAGATATTAACCAAGAGTTTACGGCGAAGGAGTGCGAGATTATGGGGCCGCGTGTCACCCCTGACACTCTGAAGGCTCTCCACTGGTACCGGGCTAACCATGTCGTTACAGTCAGGAACCGCGAGGCTGTTTATAAATACTCAAACGAGAACTACCCGATTTTTATCCGCGAATGTTGGTTTACTGATTCCAAGGGTAATCGTGATTGCTTTTATAAGATTTACGAGCCTCTGAACCCGGAGAAACAGTGGCGTTTCCAATACCAGCCAGCCGGGAAGAAACCACAAAGCTACATTAACGGTTTGTTTGAGCTTGCCGCCGCATGGAGAGCGTACAACGATACCGAGGAAGCAAAGTGGACCGCCGACCCTGCAAACGAGCATAAGCCCTACCGAGAACAAAAATTACCCGAAGCGATCATTTGCTCCGGCGAACGCGACGCGGTTTGTGTCCGCTCTCTCGGTTACTACCCTTTGTGGTTCAATTCCGAAACTTATCAAGTAAGCCAAGAGGAGTGGAACCAGATAACGAAATATGTCGAAACCGTCTATAATATACCTGACATCGACGCAACCGGCCGCCTAAAAGGTACGGAACTCGCTTTACGCTTTATCGACATACACACCATTTGGCTACCCGAAAAACTGGCCTCATACCGCGACAATCGAGGGAAACCCCGTAAGGATTTCCGAGATTGGATGGAAATATGGAGCAGTAAGGGCGATTTTCGCGGCCTTCTTAACCTCGCTACACCCGCAAGGTTCTGGGTTGAATCATGGAACGAGAAAACCAAGAAGAAAAAATATTCGATAGACATTTCATGTCTGCACGAATTTTTAATGTTGAACGGATTCTACACCCTTCGCGACAAACACGCACCGGGTACGCAGTTCGTGAGGATTCAAGGCAACATCGTGAAACTTGTTACACCCAAGGAGATACGCGAATTTGTCCTAAACTGGGCGATAGACAGTAAACAAGAGCGAGAGCTGCGCAACCAGATATTACAGGATTCCAAGTTGTCGGCTCAATACCTCGAAGCCCTTCGAGAAATTGACCCGGATTTCACCAACTACACCGAGCGTTCACAGTTCTTTTATTTCCCGAAATTCACCGTCGAGGTTACAGGGCGCGAGATTATCAAGCACGACAACCGCGCCGCCTCTGCCGGTCGCTATGTATGGGAGGAGAATGTTATCAACCATAATATTAAATTCCTTCCTGATATGTTCACGATTACCCACCCCGAAGGGCAATACGAAAGCGAAGATTTCGACATCGAGGTGGCCGAAAATCAAACCTCGAATTATTTCAAATACCTGATTAACTCCTCCCGTATTTATTGGCGCAAGGAGTTGGAGGAGCAAGTTAACGCCATGTCACCGGAAGAAGGCGCGGCGTACCTCGCAGCTCATAAGTTTGACATCGCCGGCCCGGCATTGACCGCCGCAGAGATTCAGGAGCAAAAACAGTGTCTTATCAACAAGATTTTTACAATCGGGTTTATGATGCACCGTTACAAGTCAGAGTCGAGAGCGTGGGCCCCGTTCGTCATGGATAACGTAGTGGGCGAGAACGACCAGTGTAACGGACGTTCCGGCAAATCCTTCATGTTCCGCGCCCTCTCTAATTTCACACGCTGGCTGAAGCTGTCCGGGCGTAACCCTAAATTACTGGAGAATCAATTTGCTTTCGAGCAAGTAAGCAAACATCTCGGTATTGTTGTCGTTGACGATTGCGACGAATATTTACCGTTCAAACAGTTTTACGATAATATCACATCGGACATCACTATTAACACAAAGAACGTTTCAGCCTATACCCTGACATTTCAGGACGCGCCGAAATTCGCCTTTACTACGAACTACGTCCCGAAGGAGTTCGACGGTTCAAGCGTCGGCCGTATGCTGTTCGTTGTGTTCTCCGACTACTACCACCAACGTACAGAAGATAACGACTATCTCGAAACCCGTCAGATTCGCACGGACTTTAACAAAGACCTGTTCGGTAGCGCATACACCGAAGCCGAGTGGGAGGCGGATATAAATTTCGTACTCCAGTGCGTGAAATTTTATCTTTCCGTCGCTCCGTTGCAAGTCAAAATCGAGCCGCAGATGGGTAATATCATATTCCGTAAGTATCTCCGGGATATGTCCGACAATTTCCGCGAGTGGGCCGAAGGTTATTTCTCTGTTGATGAAAACGGGTGCGGTGATAATCTTAACCGCGAAATCGTGAGGGAAGATGCTTTCGAGGCTTACAAACGATTCTCCGGCGTGTCTAAAATCACCATGCAGAAATTTACAAAATCTCTGAAGGGATTCTGCTTTACGTGTGATTATATCGACTGCCTCAATCCTGAAGAACTACACAATTCAGGTTCGCGCATAATGCGCCGTATCGAGGACCCGATAACACACAAGAAGGTACAGAAAGAAATGATTTATCTCCGCACCAAGAAAGAGGCCGAGCGTCTGAAGAATCCCCCGCCGCCCCCTCCAACCCAGCAGGAAATGCCCTTCTAAACCGTTACAGTTATGAAAATAAGAATATTCGAGGCGTTTGCCGGTTACGGCAGTCAGTCGATAGCCCTCCAGCGTCTGAAGGAGGATTATCCCGGATTCGATTACGAGGTGGCTGGATTCTCCGAAATAGACCGTTTCGCGGTCCTGGCATACTACGCAGCTCGTGACGCCCGTTTGCAAGGGCATAGTATCGACCGTCTAAATCTGGAGAAATACGAGCCGTCGCCGGAACTCCTCGCCAAATACCCAAACTTTGGAGATATTACCAAGATAGAATGGGCAGAGGTGCCGGATTTCGATTTATTTACCTATTCGTTCCCGTGCCAAGACATAAGCACAGCAGGGAAACAAAGAGGTTTTGATGAAGGCAGCGGTTCGCGTTCCTCATTACTTTGGGAGTGTGCGAGAGCTATCGAGGTGAAACGTCCTAAATTCCTACTTATGGAGAATGTCAAGGCGTTGACCTTCAAGAAGCACAAAGATAATTTCAAACGCTGGCGCGACACACTCGAAGCCCTCGGATATTCCAATTACTGGGCTATTCTCAACGCGAAGAATTTCGGCGTTCCGCAGAATCGTGAGCGTGTTTTTATGGTAAGTATCTGGGGGGGCAAAGTTACGAATTTCCGCAGCCTTCCGAAACGCTGACGCGGAGGTTAATCCACGTTCTCGAAGAAAATGTGGCTGATTCATGGTATCTAAACGAAAAGCAATTACACATGATTATCAACCACAACGAACGCAAACAGTCTGAAGGGTGCGGATTCTCTACGAGTTTCAAGACGGCCGACGGTATTTCTTGCGCCGTTACTACGCTTTGCGGCAGTCGTCCGACTGATACCTACCTCGCCGAGCCTGTCGCGTGTGCCTATCGAGGGAGAAACCCGGACAACCCCGGCGACCGCCGTTCCGGGATTCCAACCGTTCAAAGGCTGGAGTTAGGCGGTCCGGTGTCGAATTGTATAACAACAGTTGACAAGGATAGCCTTCTCGCAGAACCGAAAGTATTAGGCTACACGCGCGACAACAAGGGCGTGGTGGTAGCCCGACACCTCAAAGACGTAGCCGGGACGGTATGCAGCTCAAACAGACGTTACACAGGCTCAACGGCTGAATTTATTGTTGAACCCACGGTTATACAGCTTCCGCACGGTTTCGCCCGTGGGAACGTCCTCGATATTGCCCCGGCTGTCACCGCCTCGGCTTATACCGATAACAATTTGATTTGCGTCGGCTACCTCATACGTAAATTCACACCGCGCGAACTGTTCCGCCTCATGGACTTGCCGGACATCTATATCGACGCGATTCAAGCCGCCGGATTATCAACGACCCAACAACGCAAACTCGCCGGCAATTCTATCGTTGTCGAACTCCTTTACCGCATTTTCAAAAACCTATTTATCCAATGACAACCGATATACTTAAAGAGCGTCAGTCGTGGACGCTTGCTCAAAAAGTCGACCACTCTCTCGCTACTATCGACGTATTTATTTCCCGTATGGGCGGTATTGACAAAGTGTATTGCTCATTTTCAGGCGGAAAGGATAGCACGGTTTTATTACACCTTTGCCGAGTTCTTTATCCTGACATTCTGGCGGTGTTTTGCTCTACCGGCAACGAATACCCCGAAATAATACAATTCGTCAGAGAACAAGCGAAGAAGGGCGCAAATATACAAGTCATACGGCCGGAGATTACACCGCGCCAAGTCTGGGCGAAATACGGCTTTCCTCTTGTCGGAAAAGAAACCGCACAAAAGGTTCACAAAGTAAGATTCAACCCGAACACCGCAACCGCGTCTATCATTATGGGAACCGGCTTTTTCTGTCTGGCTAAGAAATGGCGATACCTATTAACAGAACCTTACGAAACATCATCGCAGTGTTGCGATATACTGAAGAAACGCCCGTTTCATAGGTTCGAGAAGATAACCGGGCGTCGCCCAATCATTGGAGTAATGGCGGACGAAAGCGACCTACGAAAAGGCCAATATATCAAGGCTGGCGGTTGTAATGTGTTCGGAGAGAAAGCTGCTTCCCGACCGTTGTCAATATGGACGGAGGCAGACGTGTGGCAATATATCGAGGAGCAACGGCTGGATATTGCCGATATATACCACAAAGGCGCAGCGCGTACCGGCTGCATGGGGTGCGGATTCGGCGCACAGTTCGCAGACGACCGCCGTTTCTCTATTCTCCTCGATAATCACCCGAAGGCTTACGATATGGTAATGAACTACACGAACAACGGCGTAACCTTCCGCGAGGCTCTACGCAAAGCCCTCGCAGCAAATGGGCGATACTTGCCTGACGAGGAGCCGGAGAATCTATTTACCGCATTTTCAAAAAACAATTTAACCAATAAATTATGAAAGCAAAAGTAAAAGCAACAGGAGAAATAATCGAGGTTGAAAAAATCTCAAGAGGCATTTATGGCCGCGTTGGAATCGCTGAAATATACGAGCGCAGAAGCCTTGATTTTCGCGTAAAGAAATCCCAAGGTAAAGAACTCCGCACCGATGAACGCACACCACACGCATAAGGTATTTTATTTCGAGCCGGGAGCCGGGTCAACTCGTAACAAACGAGGCGGCCCGGCTCCTTCTTTTTACCTCCGGCCTCGTCCGGCTCCTTCCTTGCCTCCCCAATACCCCCTCCCTATTTTATTATAAATCTTTGTTACCTTGTAACAGAATGTTTGCAAAGAGTGTAACAAAGTAAAAATCAATAGAAAATAAAGAGGGGGAGGCCGTAACAAAAGCGGTAACAAAGGCTATAACAAAAAATTTTCGGTTTGTTACGGCTGTCAGCAGGGGTAAAGTGTGACAAAATGGCGAGGGCTGTCACAAATTGCGGTTTCGGTTTGTTTCGGTCTTACTTTGTTGACTTTCAAAAGGTTGGTAACGAATAACATTGTAACAAAAATTTCTAATGATTTTTGAACTTATAGGGTAAATAAATCAATACTAATGGAATATATTACCCGTATGTCGTGAAATTTATGTACCTTTGCGCTATAATAATCAATCCCCTCTCACATGATTACCGTTAAAATATCCGTGGAACAACACGTGGCCGAGTATATCCGAGGGAAATACTACGACCACGAAGCCGGAGCCGTCCGATTTCCGTCGGCTCTCGATATTTACATATTGATTTACGACCTACTGAAGAAACGCCCCGCGGGTTGCCCGGTAGATTCCGGCAATCTTGAATTTGCCTTACCTGAACGCCGCGAGGGTAAAGACCCGGAATATTACAACTACCTATCGGAGAGAGCGCAGAAGGTTCTCGGTGATAAATTGCGCCTGATGATGTGGGCGGAGCTGCACGACTTTATGGACGAGAACAAACATATAAACGGGGTTCAGTTCAAAGATTCCGTTTTCCTGTTCATGTCGAAATATGGAATCGAGGGAATCACCGAGGATGCCCTGTTGAAAAACTACCAGAGGTGGCGCGATAAGTTGCGCCGTAAGAAAAAACGCGGATATAATCGAAAATAAGTTCATTTTTATAGGGTATTATTTCCCCGACATTATGCTCCGTTTTGTCCTTTTTTTGCGGTATTTTTGTCGGAAAAGTGTCGGAAAAATGCCGAGTGATTGATTTACAACATTTTACAGCTCCAAAATATGACCCGTTCCACTGTTTCAAGTTGCCACAGCCTTAAAATTATTCCGCTTTCGCGTGTATCGAGGTTCGCCCGGATAAAATCGCGTGTCGTTATGCTTATTCTCGGAGGTGAGGACGACGCGGTGGCGGTGCCGGGCAGCGTCAAGGTATCGACGACCTCCGACAACGGTATAATAAAGAAAAAAATCACCTTTGAGCGTTCCGATGTTTCGGACAGCACCGCCGACGCTCTCGAAGGTTATAAGGTTTCGAGGCTGATAGCTACCTACGTCGATGAATCCGGCAAACGGAGGGTGGCCGGTTCTCCTGATTGGCCGCTCTCGCTTGATTACAGTATCGGCGACGGAGTTTTCTCCGTCACCCTTCAAGGCGAGGACACCGCGCCCGACGCTTTCCTTATGGATTAAAGTCCTTCCGCGCCCGCGCGATATGTAGTTATTTTGCTGCAAAAATAGCTACATGAATAAGCTACAACGATTTTTCTCCGACAACTGGACTATCCAGCGGCACGACCTCGAAAACACCGTGTCGCTCCTTTTGCCGTGCATACTCAACGGCAATATAGAAGCAGCCGTGGCGCAGCTCTCAAAAGCGAAATGCACCGTCAAGGCTACCGCCGCGCCTTATATGGCTAAATGGTACGAACTCGACGACATCACCCTCCCCGTTGATTCTATCGCAGTGATAACGCTAACCGGTACCCTCTATTCGTGGGAATCGGAATGGGTAATAAAGCAGATAGAGGCGGCGGAACTGAATCCGAATATTTGCGGCGTGGTGTTCGTTATCGACGGCCCCGGCGGCATGGTGTCGCACCTCGACATGGCAGCCGCAGCCGTAGAGGATTGCACCAAGCCAACCGCCACAGTAGTAACCGGCATTATGGCCTCCGCTCATTTCTGGTTAGGCACTGCAAGTGACCGCACTTTTATAGCCTCGCCACTTTGCGAGGTTGGTAGTGTGGGTATCGTCTGCACTCATACCAGTTTCAAAGAATTTTTCAGACAGAACGGAATCGACTACCGCGAAATTTACCCGGACACCGCCGACCTGAAAAATAAGGAATACCGCGCCATTGTTGACAACAACGATGAAACCCTTATAAAGCAGAAAGCCGAAAAGATTCACAAGGTATTTGCCGAAACCGTGGCGCGTAATCTCGGAATCACCTACGACCCTGAACTCCCTCTTTTCCGTGGCGAAATGTTCAGCGGTGACGAAGCAGTCGCCGCCGGATATATCGACCAGTTCGGCGGATTGAAAGACGCGGTTACGTGGGTACTTGCACAGGCAACGAGCCGGAAGGCAGAACAATTATACAAATAATTTTAACAACCAAACAGTTACAAACATGAATTTTGCGAATTTAATCCCCGCGATTCTCGGTATTCTCGGCCTTACCTCCTTCAGTAAGGTGGACGGCAAGGAGTGCCTTTCGGACGAGGAACGCGCAGCGTTGAAGGGCTACGGTTTTAGCGACCGTTTCCTCGACGACTTTAACGCCTTCCTTCAGAATCCCCCCACAGCCGCAACCGGCTCAACTCCCAATCAACAGATGGCAGCCGTCGCCGCTGTTCTCGGTCAGACTACCGAGCAGCTTCAGGCTAAAACCGCAGAACTCGACGCGCTCAAACAGAGCGTCGCCACCGACAAAGCAGCCCACGCCGCAGCCATTCAGGCGAAAGAGGCGGAAATCACCGCTCTGAACGCTAAGATTCAAACACTTTCAGCCCTCCCCGAAACCGACCCCGGCAAGGGTGCCGGTTCAGCCACCGCCACCGCTCCGGCCTTCAATCTCGCCGATGAACAGCAGCTCGGCGGACTCTCCGGCTCCTTCTTCAGCCTCGAACGCCCCTACAACCAGCGCGCCCGCGCCGCCCTTCTCGCCAACGAAGGCAAGATGCTGGCCGTCGTCGCTCCCTCGTCGGTCGATTACAAGGGCCTTCAGGACGACCTCGGCGCGTTCTACCGCACCAGTTGGACCGAACGCCTTCAGTCGTTCCTCGTCGAACTCCCCACAATTACCAAACTGTTCCCCACCGAAGCCGGACATCAGGACCTCGAAACCCTCGTTAATCTGTTCCTCGGTGAGTTCTCGCAGGCCGATACCTCCGATAAGAGCGAGTTCGACAAGGTTACAAAAGGTACTTACGAGTTCGGACACGAAACGCTCCGTATGTACGGCGTTATGTTCGTCCACAAGTTCCAGAGCCTGAAGCAGCTCGAAAAGAGTTGGATTGGCTACCTCAATCGCGAAGGCTCGAACCCCGTAAAACTTTCGTTTATCGAGTACCTCCTCGTTGAAACCGCGAAGGCCCTCCACAACGAACGCGAACTCCGCTACGTCAACGGTGTACGCAAAGAACCCGACCCCGACAAGCCCGGCCGAGCTATGGACGCGGCTGACGGCCTCTACGAATTTTTACGCAAGCGCGTGGACGGTCATGTCGATTTCACTCCCAACGGTGGCACAACCGGCAAAACCGTTTACCAGATTAAGCCGTTTGCGCTCCCCCGTATCACCCCCGGCAATATCGGCGAAGTGTTTTACCAAGGTACGAGCATGATTCCCTCCGTGTTCCGCGACACCGGCAAAATCGTGCTTTATATCCCCTCGTTCATGCTCCCGTGGTATCACAAGTACAACGAAACCCACTACGGCCGGAATCAGGACTACAAAGCCGGTATCAACTACGTTAAGGAGTTCCCCGGCGTAAGAATCAAAACGATTCCCAACGCCGACAACCACCATCGTATCTTCTGGACTATCGACGGCAATATACAGACCTTCTGCCAAATCTCCGGCGAAATGCTCCGTTTCCACCTCGAACAGCAGGACTGGACCGTTAAGGTGTGGAGCAACTGGAAAGAATCAATTCAGGCCACGGCCGTAGGTTACAAGTACACCAACCGCGCCGACATGGACGGTTCTCGTCAGCTCATCTGGTGCAACGACTACGACCTCCCCGAAACCTACTACGTCGAAGGCGACAAGGATAAAAATCCCGACGCGCTCCGCCACTCGTCTATCGTCACCGTCGCAAACTCGACCGCTTTCGAGATTACCGACATCACCAACGCCGAGGTCGGCAAGGTTATTGCCCTCAAATGTGGCGCGGACGGTGAAAACGGCGTAACTATCAAGAAGGCCGGCAAATTCGAGCTGCTGACCGAGGCATGGACACCGAAGAAAGGCGACGTTCTCCGCGTGATGAAACGCGCCGACGGCAAGTTCATCGAGGTAAGCCGCGCAACTGCCGCCGCTGATTCCTACCAGTTCCCCACCGATGAAACAACTCCCAGCGTTCAGGGCGCGACCGTGTTCATCACAGCAGCCAACACCAAGGCGACCGCAATCACCGACCTGACCGACGCAGTAGCCGGAGTGGTTTACACAATCCACGGAGCCGGAGCCGCCAACGCCTCGACCATTGCCAACGGTGAAAACTTTGTTCTCACCAAAGACATGAAACTGAAGGCCGGCGCGTTTATCCAGCTCGTGAAAGCCGCCGACGGCAAGTTCTACGAGGTGGCCCGCGGCTGATACCCGCACACCGACAAACACGGAGGGCGACTGCATCCGCTCTTGCCCTCCGTATTATTCTCTAACTGTTATTATTTCAAGGATATGACATATATTAAAAAATCCGTACCACGCGCCGAGGGCAATCCCGGCACAGGTATTCAGCCGCGCGACCAGCTGACCCTTATCGACATCGACGACATCGCTTTCATGCCGTCACCCGACGACAAAGGAGTGGTTATCGCTGATAACATCGTAATGAAGCCCGGCCGTTACGGTTATAACATCTACATGACACAGGGAACAATCGAGGTAACGAGCGCAGCCGAAGGCGACACCGACAAAATCGGTTTCACCCCCTCGATTAAGTTCGAGCACCCCGGCAACGAGCAAGAGGTGCGCGAGTTCAAGGCCAACAGCATTAACCGCAAGTTCATTGTGGTTATACGCTATTGTTCCGGCAAGCCCGCCGACCTTATCGGTACAATCTGCAACCCGTGCAAGCTCACCCCCTCTTACACCGGTAACAACGAGAGCAACACCAACGAAATGACCTTCACCCAGATTTCAAAGGGTAGCGACATCTTTATTTATAAAGGTACTGTGACCCTCGAAGAACCCGTTTCAGTCGTTGAAACAGGGGTAAAGGTCGTTCCGTTCATTTCCGAAGGCCAGTACCAGCTCACCGCCGGTGCCGCCGTTATCGACGAAATCGAGGGTGGCGCACACGACGCAGTTATTACCCTCCTCGGCGCGGCTGAAGGTTCATCGCCTACCGTTTCCGGCACCGGCGGTAAAATCCTCCTCCGTGGTGGCAAGGTGTTCACCGCCTCCGAAGGCTCACAGCTAACCCTCCGCGCTTTCGACAGCGGCGACGGCGGTATTGTGTGGATTGAACAAAGCCGTTACGTCGCAGCCTGACACATATCACCTACCCGATACCACGCCCCGAAGGAATTACCGACCTCCGGGGCGTTTTGTGTCCTTCTGATTGGTAATTACCGGGCTTAATTTTGTAGCGTTAAATATAATAGCCTTATGACTACCGAGCAGAAAAAGGAAATTACCGCCTACCTTTGCGGCCCTCGTGACTATGCCGAAGGCGTGGCACTTTACCAGCGTTACGGCGTAAATTTGCGCCTTAAACGTCAGTTTGCGGTCGAAGATACCGCCGTTATTCGTGAAATTCTTTTCGATGAACTCCGAAAACTTGCCGGACTGTCCGAAATAGAGTTTAATTATCTCCCACGTCAAGCCGTCAAGCACATGCAAGGAACATCATCTTTGCCTGACTACAATGTTATTCACGGCCGCCCTTCTTTACGTTATAAAATGATGGCGAAAAACGATGATACGGCGTTAATGGAACTCGCCGATTCTTTCGGTGTTACCGTTGACGAACTTGTTAGCCCCGATTTTCAGGAACGAGTGTTGGCAATGGACGAAAACGCCGACCGTATCGACGAACTTACCGACGAACTGGAGGCCGCTCGTTCCAAGTATGCCGCAACCCCGGAGCCGGTTCGGAAAATGATACGTTTCCGCGAAAAATATCCCTTCCTCAATTCTACCGACTGCCCCGACGTGCTGAAGATACTCGTGGCCGATATGTTTACCGCATACGGAAACTACAAGGCTGCACACGCACGCCTTCAGGCACTCGGCGACGCAGATTCAGCCACCGCCGCCGCTGATTGCGAAACAGTAGTTACCGAGTATCTGAAAAACCGTGAAATCTGGGACGAACTCGAATATTACCGCGAAAACGGAGTGATTCTCGGGAAAGCTGCAAAGTTCCGCGAAATGGAAGCCGCCGAGGACTTGACAAAAATCTCCGATGTTGACCTTATGGGCCAACTCCGGAGCGCAGGGGTTCAGGAATCCAAGGCGAAAAAAGCGGTCGAGGAAGCAAAGGCAAAAAAACAGCCCAACGAAAAGGCCGAAGCCGCTTTCGTGAAATGGTCTAACCGTAAAAAGATACTGAAGGCGGAAATCGACCGCCGAAAAAAAAAGTAATTGAGGGTATCGAGAGCGCGGAACGGTCGAGAGCATATTTTACAAAATACCTCTCCCGTTCCGGCTGTCACCCGTGCGACCGCTCCGAGGCCGGGCATCAACTCTCTATCGTTAACAAGAAAATCGACGCGCTGAATGTATCGTTATCCCTCTTACAATCTTTCAACGACTGACCTCCGCGAGTTTCCCGGCGGTACGTTGTTCAACGGCGACTGCCTCGACGTTATAAAGACGCTCCCGGCGGCCTCTGTTGACTGTATTATTACCGACCCTCCTTATTTTTTAGGTATGACCCACAACGGGCAGAAGGGTAATTTCCGCGACTTGTCGATTTGCCGACCATTTTACCGTGATTTATTCCACGAGTACCGCCGAGTTGCCAAGCCCGAAGCCTGTATTTACTTTTTCTGTGACTGGCGCGGATATGCTTTTTATTACCCTCTGTTCGATGAAATCCTGAAGGCTCATAATATGCTCGTTTGGGATAAATTGAGCGGTCCCGGCAATCATTACGCATTTATCCACGAACTTGTGTTGTTTCATGCCGGCAAGGGCGTGAATATCGGCGGAACAAACATAATTTCCGACATAAAGAGTTTCACCTCCGGGGCAAAGAGTACCGACGGCGCGAAGGTTCACCCCACGCAAAAGCCGGTAGCCCTGATTCAAAAGTTTATCGAGGACGCGACCGAGCCGGGCGCGGTGATTCTCGACACTTTCGGCGGTTCCGGCTCTACCGCTGTGGCTGCTGTCCGCTCCGGCCGTCGCTTTATCCTCATGGAGCAAGACGAAGGATATTATCACACTGCTTGCAAACGCCTCGAAGATGAATACCGAGAATAACGACAAACCAACATTACCGGCCTTCCCTCTGACGAAAGCGGAGGAGGACGAGGTTATGAAACTGGCAGCCGTGGGATTTATGCCCCACGAAATCGCCGTATCTATGGAATGGACGCGAGAACGCCGCGCCGCCTTCTGTATTCTCGCAAATGTACCCGGCTCCGCAATCTCCGTACTGATTACCGCCGGACGTGCAACCGGACGCGCTCAACCCCAGATAAAACTGCAAGAAGCCGCAAAAGCCGGAAACATAGAGGCTATAAAGGCACTCCAGAACCTCCAGCGGACAAACCGATTTAATGAACTCGTTAACAATATGGACGATGACGAATTTACCCCGTAAACCCTCCCGAATTGATTTTGAGGCGTTGGATTCCCACCAGATTGAACGGATTCTTAAAACCGGCGACCTCGAAAGCCTGACACCGGCCGAACGCGAATATTTCAACCTTATGGAACTTGTTCGCGGCCTACGGGCGCGAATGATGATGCCCGGAGGCAATCGCATAGTTACCAAGGCCGGAATTATCAAGGTTCTGAAATCTGATGTTTACGGGCTGTCAGACTGGATGGCGCGGCGTGTCTATTCCGACGCGCTGAATTTCTTTTATTCCGTCGATGATGTCACTCCCCGCGCATGGCGCAACCTCTACGCCGAACGCCTCGATAATATGGCGAATTTGTCCGCGTCAATGGGTAAAATGAAAGAGGCCCGTAGCTTTATGGTTGAAGCTGCCAAATTGCGAGGCTGCTACGAGGACCAGGCCCCTGAAATTCCGCAGGAACTCCTCGACGCTGCTCCAACGGTTATTTATACCGCCGACCCCGAAAGTATGGGCGCACCGAAGGCCGACCGCAAGGAACTGGAGGCGTTTATCGATTCAATACCGGATATTCCCGAAATATCGTTACGCCGTGTCAAGGAGGATGCCGGTATTACCAAACGTAACCTATTAAGCCGCATGATTGAGGACGCTAAAGAGTTTGGCGATGAAGAATAAATTTAACGACCCTGATGTTCCGGTAAAATTTGGCTCTGACGCGCTGATTTTCTGCGACTGGATAGATACGACAAATTTCGTATCTATCGGCGGCCGTGGTGTGGCAAAGAGTACCGTTATTCTGGCGCGACGCTCTGAACGCTGTGTGCGCCTCATGCCGGGCGCACCCGTCGCAATCGTCGCGAATACCTATTCTAACCTCGTCGATAATATCATGCCCGCCGTGCAAAACGGTTGGAAACTTAACGGGCTGATAGAAGGCGTTCACTATATCAAGGGTAAGAAGCCCCCGGAGGAGTGGCGGCGACGCTGCTCCGTTATTGTCGATGATTACCGGCACGTTTATAGCTTTTGGAATGGCTCGGTTATATTCCTCGGCTCTCTCGATAACCCCTCGTTACTTGCCGGTAAATCCGTGGCCCACCTTCTGTTTGATGAAGCAAAATACGCCTCTGATACAAGGGCGGCCCGTGTTCTGCCTATCCTACGCGGCGACGCTATCACCTACGGACGCTGCCACCTCTACGGCGGTGTTACCATTACCACCGATATGCCCGACGTTACCGAAGGCGAATATGATTGGTTTTTCCGCTATGCCTCCGAAATGAATCCGGAACGCATTATAAAGATTATGCAAGCCGCCGGGGAACTCAACCGCCTACGGATAAAACAGGAGCGCGAGAACCGCGCCCCTCGTCCTGATGAACGCAAGATCGCGAGGATAGAAAAGAAAATCGACTATTATACCGAAGGCCTTCTGAAGCTGCGCAAGGGGCAAACCTTCTTTATGAATATTTCAAGTTTCGTAAATATCGACATTCTTACGGTCGATTATGCGAAACGCCTCTATAATGGTGCGTTGGAGCTGCACGAGTTTCTTAAATCCGTGTTAGGTATGCGCCCCGGCGTTCGCAAGGACGCGAGGTTTTACGTCCTGTTTGGCGATAAACACAAGTACACCGACGGAACTTATTCAGGTGAAGCCGCGTTCACTTGGAACGAACTCCGTTACCTCGACCCCTCCCGACCTCTCGACGGCGGTATGGACTTCGGTAATATGCTTTCTTTGGTTATCGGACAGGAGGACGGTAAATATTACCGTGTGCATAAAAATTTCTACGAGATACCCGACGGCTGGTTTCGTGAACTGGCCGACCAATTCCTCGACTTTTTCGCCGATTACCCTACAAAGGTGCTGAACCTCTATTACGACCGTTCAGGTAATAACCTCCAGCGTCAGGGCGTTGACTATGCCCGGCAAATAAAAGAGGCTATCGAGAAGGACGGCGACGGGCGGCGTACCGGCTGGACTGTTAACCTTAAATCAAGGAAACAGGCCAACCTTCCACAGAACGCCGAATATAATTTCATGCACGAACTTATGCGCGGTGAGAATAAAAAATTACCGCTCCTTCTGGTTGATGTGCTGAACTGTTCCGAAATGATTTCAAGTATCGAGGGAGCAAAAGCCGAGGTAAAGTACCGGGGCAGTGTCAAGGTAGTGGCGAAGGTGAAGAAAACCGAGAAGCTGGAGGCAAAGAAATTGCCGAGGTTATCGACCAATTTTTCCGACGCTTTCAAGTACCTGATGATGCGCCGCCGTTGGTTGACAGCAACACGAGCCGCCGCCGATTCCAACACAGGAGCCGACGCAATGGCAGCGCAGTGGGTAGCCGACAAGTTCGACGGCTGACCGACCTACATACCGACTATTATCCGACCATGTTACCGCCCGACGACAGCACAGCCGCCGGGCGGTGTTGTGTGCGCCCTCTCATAACGCCGTAACGATTCAAAACCTCACATTTCACCCCCGGTAAGGGGTGGTAATTACTTTCGGCCGTCAGAGCGGGCCGCCCTACGGAGCGTGTCAAAAATTGCTTTTTTCGTTTCGGTCGTACTTAGTCGCTTGATATAGTGGTGTTTGGTGGAAAGTAGAGCAAAATTTTACGTCAAAAACCGCATTTTTTGTGTTGCAATCTCCAATTTTTCACACTATTACCGTGAAAAATCCGTAAATTTGCGCTGTCAAACTCCCGAAAACCGGCGGAAGATATTCAAAATCTTACGCCAAAGATGAAATATTTAACTTTGTTGTTCGGACTTCTTCTGGTTAGTTGCTCAGGGAACGTTAAAACCACAGCGCCGGAAAACATAGGAGCTGCAGCCGACAATATTACAGAATCCATTACCGTCGAAAAATCCGATACCTTACCCCCGTTTGAGGTCGCAAAAAGAAAGGCCGGAGGGTTCGACGCATGGACAATAACCGAAAACAGGAACAAAATAGCTGATATTCCATGTGTGTTGGAATCATGTCCCGCCGGCATCTTCGACACTCCGGCTTCCAAGAAGATACAAGGGGAACCAGTGTCGGCGCGCGATGCAACATGGTCAGCAGCTCTCCGCGCTCTGAAAAATCTCGTTCCCAATCCTGATGCAAAGATAATTTTTGATTATTCCAAGTTGAACAGACAAATAAACAACGGGAAACAGTGTCTATTTGCTGGACCGATTCAGATCAAGAATGAAAACGGTAAATACGTTGAAGCTGAAATCAATCTTACCGTCACTCACTTTTGGGATGATTATCGACAGCCTTCCTCGTGGTATGTTACTGGAAATATTGTTTTTTGATTTTTGAAATTACACCTTATAATGCGCCGGAGCCTACGGGTTTCGGCGTTGTTGTGTTAATATATTTTTCTTTTCGTTAATAACAATTATTAACGCTTTTTTTTTTTTGTTCACATTATTCTGCCGAAATTTGCGGTGTCAAACTCCCGAGGGTTATCCTCGAAAGCCGGGAACGGCTCGAAATATTCACGGGCTTTTTTTATGCCCAAGACATACGGTAATAGGCGACAGCCTCCCACACCTAAAGTTTAATCGGCTTTCGTCGGTTTCCTCGGTGAGTTTGACGACAAGGGAAGGCTGTCGTCTTTTTTTGTGCCTAAACAACATCGTCAAACTCAAAACAACAAACTCACCGAGAAATGAAAACAGTTACAGCGTTACCGGCTCCGGCTTTATCATACAAGCCAAGAGTGAAAAAACTCCTTATTAAAGGAATTATTTACCTTACATCAGAAAAATTGTTTACCTTTGCAAGCGTAATCGCCGCGCTATGGTCGTGGTGGGGCGTATGCACCGACGACACTCACACAATCGCCTACGGTGCAATGGCATGGCTTGCAACCTTCACCCCGTGGGCATGGCGACAGACAGCCCGCGACCTCCGTCAAGACCGCCTCGGCCTGAAGCAATGGTAAACCAACAATCACAACAAAAAATTACCGATATGGAAAATAATATCAACCTCACCCCCGACGCTGTAAAAGCAATCCAAGCCCTCCAACACCCCTGCGGAACTTACCAGTTCTACCGCGCTCACCTCGACCGCCTGTTTAACTACATACTCAACTACTCCGACGAGATCGGCATGAGCGACAACGAGGCAATGCACACACTCCGCGCCCTGAACGCCCTCCGCTCCGATATTGCCGACATCGCCAGCGCTCCGGCGCAGCTCAACGAGCCAGTCGACCCCTTCGACGGTATCACCCTCACTGCCATACCTGAACGGATCGACTGCGACGATAACGAGGCCCCAACGTTGGAGGAGGTGACGACCGCTTTCAAAGAAGCATGGGAATCGCTCAAAACTGCACGTTACGCGATGTTCCGGTTACTCCACTTTTCAGAGAAAGCGGAGAGTATTGAAGAACTCCGCAACCTTACCGAACACATCGAAAGAGCAATGGTAAAAATCGGAGAGATTCGAGAACAGGAAACGACCGACACTACTCAAACAGCAGATACCACAGACGATGACGCTCGAACAGCAGATACCGACGATTAACGAAATCGCCTTTAATGCTATCGACGCGAATGTGGTCAGTCTGTACAATGGAGCGGTAACATACCGTCCGAATCGTTTCCGTGTCGGTCAGCGTGTAAAATTCTTCTTCAACGGAAGAACTTTACAGGGTAATATCTCGAATACCTTTTGTCGTAACGGTGTATGTACCTACCACATAGTGACACCTTCAGGCGGTTGGTATCGGGAAATCGAACAGGAGAACATCGCAAAGGTATGACACAAGGTAAAAGATTGATTTAGGTTTACCACATAAGCAAACACTATCCCAACCACCAAGAAAGAAACGTCCGTTGTGAAACGGGCGTTTTTTGTCGCTTCCGGTCGTGTCCTTCGTTACGCGCGATATATATAAGACCTTTGCAGCATAATAATACGAA
>OFGZ01000566.1_pt1 | contig 27867 bp, 26 predicted proteins | sample 1521871 | NCBI WGS metagenome assembly OFGZ01 (sample SAMEA3504091, study PRJEB24116) | mouse gut metagenome | biome: mouse gut; feature: mouse-associated habitat; material: faeces | place: Denmark | collected 2011
TCTGCCGGCGTTCATGGCCATGGCCGCCAGGATCAGCGCCACAATGGCCAGCCCCAGCGCGATCACCGGGACTGCCCGCCGGACCGCCTCCAGCTGGTCCACGGTTTCAGCGCGTTTTCCTCTCATTTGGGCTTGTCCTCCTTTTTCCTGCAGGTGGGCCACCCGGTCACGTCATACGGGATCCCAAACCGGCGGCGGCCACACTCCGCACAGGTGATTTTCTCGCACCGCCCGGCGGCGGGTTTCACGGTCTTTCCCCTGGCCTCCAGGGCCACGGCGCAGGGCTTTGTTGGCTTTCAGTCTGAACATTTTGGCCTCCTTTCTTGCCCCTCCCGCCGGTCTGTGCTAAAATCACCGTGAAAGGGGGTGCAAAATTGTGATCCAGTTTATTCAAGAGGTAAACAACCAAAATAAAGACGCAATTCTGGACCGTTACCAGTCTTTAGGGTGGGGGCTTAAATCCCAGTGGTTTCGGAATGATCAGGCTGTTTCCCTTGTTCTTGTATGGCCCCGCTCAACCCCGCCAGTTTATCCAGACATTTCAGATCTTGTGTAGCGGCATATCCGATAAAACAGGGGATCCGCATTTCTCCAGGACTGTCCCTATCGTCATGCAGCGGGATTACCCCATTTTTTACGCACCTGTCGAACTGCTCCGCGCTTGCAAATACAAACAGGCTCCGGCAGTCCTCCGGCAACGGATAAATGGCCCAGTATGGATTTTCCCCGGTTTCCGGCTCCCGCTCGGTGGGTGTCTGGCCCGCTGCCTCCGGCCACCCCTCCCCGCGCTCATACCCCAGCAGGATATTGTGGCCCATATCGCCCAGGCTGTGCGCCAGGACCTCCAATTCCAGCAGGTCCCGGTATTTCAGCCCCATGGCGTCCAGGCGGGCGTGGAACTTCTTGGCCCGCTCGGTCACGTCCAGGATGGGGGCCTGTTCCTTGGCCGCGTCCTCCGCGTCATAGGCCGCCTGCAGGTCCTCCAGCTTGATCTCCCCGGCGGCGATCTTCTGGCAAAACTCCTTGGCACCGGCCAGGTCAAAATCCTGGCGGGACAGGGTGCTTATCTGCCTGGGGTTGTTGCTCACGGGGTAGATTGCCACGAAATACCGCTTTTCTCCGCTCCCGGTCTGTGGTTCGTCCTTTCGGATCCAGAACTCCATACCATTCTGGCGGCCCCGCAGGGCGCCATGCCGGTCCTGGAACTTGATTTCCTTTTGCTTTGCCATGGCGTCCTCCTATCTGCCGGCGGCCTCCGCCGCCTGGTTGCTGTCGGTGGGCTGTCCGGCCCGCTTGCCCCTTTTCTCCAGCGATTGCTGCACCCGCAACTGGGCCACGTCCGCGCTGTACCGCAGACGCTGGTCCGGCAGGCGGGTCCCGTCCTGGCCCCTGGTCAGTTCCTTGTAGACCACATGAACAGACACGCCCGTGGTTTCGGAAATTTCTTTCGGCGTCCGCCCGTCCTCCCACAGTCTTTCGATTTTCTGGCGGTCCTCCAGGGTCCGAAAAGCATAGTCAGCCATATTTTCACCCCTTTCCCTTTGCCAGTTCTTTCAGGTCCTCAACCTCTTTATAAAGTTCCTGGCGGCGTTTATCCGTGATCATGCCCAGCTGTTTGGCCATATCCAACGCCCCGATATAGGACCAATACCACGCCAGCCTGCCGTCCCGCGTTCTGCTTTCGCTTTCGGACCGGATTTCCCGTTCCGCCTCCTCCCGCATGGCGGTGATCAGCTTTTCCACGTTCTTGTCCATGTCTTTCCAGGCCGCCCCACAGCTGGGGCAATACTCAAACGGTGGGGACTTCTCTGCGCACACCGGGCAGGTTTCCCCCTCCTCGATCTGATACAGGGCCACAGTGTCGCCTTTCTGCCCGTCCTCCAAATACAGATCGTCACCGCCCATGGCGGCCTCACTGCAGTTCAGAATAATGGCATAGTGGCCACAATACCGCTGGCTCTCCTCATACATTAGCAGGTCCTGGATCTCCGCCAACGTCAGCTTTCCGCGTTTCTTTTCGATCCGCAGGGCCAGGCGGCCCTTGTAGTCGTAAGCCCACGACATTTCAATGCCGCGTTTCATGCGTTCCCCCTTTCTTGCCCTCGTAACCTCCGGGGCGGGCTTTTGGTTTATCTGTACTGTGCGCCCAGCAGGCCGCAGATGGAAGTTGAGAGATCAAACGGGACCCCTCGTGTCACCCGTATCTTGTCCAGCATGGCATTGATCCCGGCGATCATCCAGTCGTCCACGTCCTCCTCCATGTTCACCAGGATATTCACCGCTGCGATACAGTCCGTAATGCTGCCCATCGCAACACGGGCGTTGTTCTCTGCGGTCAGCACCATGCACTTGGTTTCCCCGCCCTCCGTTTCGGCAGCCTGCATTTCTTTCACGGCGGCGTCCTCGCGCTTTTTGTTGTCCAGCTGACCGACATATTCCACGGTGTAGAAATACGCAAGGCGCTGGATCCGCTTTGCGGTTTCGCGCCGCTCCTCTTTGGTTGCGCTCCCGTCGTCCTCGGTTTCCTCCGCGCTGTCGCTGGTGATGGTGGCCTCCGCCGGGGCCTGGATCCAGATGTTGGCGCTCTTGCCGTCCGGCAGGTTGACCTCCAGGCGGTTGCCCAGGTCGCTGATCCAGGCGTTCACCCCACTGGCGGTGCTGTAATAAATGGGGTAGCCCGCCCGCTCGCTGCGGCTGGCGTCATGCTCATAACGGGTGGGGAAAATCTTTTGCACCTCTGCCCAGGCGTCCCGAATACTTGTAACTGTCATTTTTAGGCCCTCCTCGCACGTTTTGACGGTCGTATATATAAAAAAATTAGGTTACACTCGGTCGTTTGACCTTGTGTAACCTAATATTAACGCCTGCCATAGCATCATCTTCAAAAAACAAAGTTGAACAAACCAACCTCCCATGATATAATCAACAGCAGCCCACCCCCGGAGGCCGAAAACCATGAAACAAGCAGACAAAGGCAGATCATACGGGATCATGGCCTTCACTGCCGCCTGCTGCGGCGCAATGGCCTTCGTCGAAACCGCCATCGAACCGCCCTACATTGTCAAATCCGCCATAAAGGCCGCCCTCTTCCTGGTCCTCCCCATCATCATCGCCAAGGCCGCCCATATAAAGCTCTTTGACCGCTCTTTTTCGCTCAGCCGAAAGCGTATTGCCGCCCTATTGGCGCTCGGCGCTCTGCTCTACGGGGTAATCATAGGCGCCTATGCCCTGACAAGAGACCTCTTTGATTACGCCTCCCTGGTCCAGTCCCTTTCCGCGGACCAAAAGGTTGACAGCGGCAGCTTCATCTGGGTCGCCCTCTACATCTCATTCTGCAACTCCTTTTTGGAGGAATTTCTATTTCGCCTCCTGTCGTTCCTTCAATTATCCAAGTACACCTCGAAAAAAATCGCCTACGCCTTCAGCTCCGTCATATTTGCCGTCTACCATATCGCCATGATCGGACCGTCCTTCCCGCCTCTCCTGCTGCTGCTCGCCCTGATCGGCTTAACCGCCGGCGGCTGCCTGTTCGACTACGCCGATGACAAAGCGGGGACGATATACAATTCATGGGTGATCCACATGGCGGCGGATTTCGCCATTATGACCATATGGTACCGGCATATTTAACACAATCCCATGCCGCCGGCGGCCCCTCTCCTCAAAAACCCGATAGACATCCCGGCGGAAATAGCGTATAATGGAAAAAAGACCTCCGTCCCCGCGCTGCGGGGCGGGGATGCAAGGAGGAGCAGATGAAAAAAGAGAGACTGTCCGACAGTGCGGTGGAGAAGCTGAGTCTGCCGCGCACCATCCACATGGTGCCCCTGAACACCATCAACGGCTTCGACGTGCGGCCGGGGCTCTACGAGATCAACGGCGCCACCGCCATCCCCGGCGGGGTGAACTTCACCGTCTACTCCCACGGGGCCACCTCCATCGAGCTGCTGCTGTTTGAGCGGGACGCCCAGGAGCCCTACGCCGTGCTGCCCTTCCCCCAGCACTACCGCATCGGCAACGTCTACTCCATGATCGTCTTCAAGCTGGACATTGAGTCCTTTGAGTACGCCTACCGGGTGGACGGTCCCTACGAACCGGAGAAGGGGAAGATCTTTGACCGCCACAAGTACCTTCTGGACCCCTACGCCCGGGCCGTCACCGGCCAGAGCCGCTGGGGCGACTCCTCCCCCAGGGGCCAGCACTACAAGGCCCGCGTAGTCAAGGACGACTTCGATTGGGGGGACACCCGCCAGCCCCTGATCCCCACGGAGGATCTGCTCATCTACGAGCTCCACGTCCGGGGCTTCACCAGGGACCACTCCTCGGGCGTGGCCTACCCCGGCACCTTCGCCGGCCTCATGGAGAAGCTGCCCTATCTGGAGAGTCTGGGGGTCAACGCCATCGAGCTCATGCCCATCTTTGAGTTCGACGAGATGCAGGACTACCGGGAGGTGGGGGGCGAGAAGCTCTACAACTACTGGGGCTACAACACTGTCAGCTTCTTCTCCCCCAACACCAGCTACGCCGCCAGCACCGAGTACAACCGGGAGGGCAACGAGCTGAAAAACCTCATCCGGGCCTGCCACCGCCGGCGCATCGAGGTGTATCTGGACGTGGTCTTCAACCACACCGCCGAGGGCAACGAGCAGGGCCCCTTCTTCTCCTTCAAGGGCTTTGACAACAACATCTATTACCTGCTCACCCCCGATGGGAAATACTACAATTTCAGCGGCTGCGGCAACACCCTCAACTGCAACCACCCCATTGTCCACCAGATGATTATGAACTGCCTGCGCTACTGGGTCACCACCTACCGGGTGGACGGCTTCCGGTTCGATCTGGCCTCCATCCTGGGGCGGAACGAGGACGGGTCCCCCATGATGAAGCCGCCTCTCCTTCAGGCCATGGCCTTCGACCCCATTCTGGGGGACGTGAAGCTCATCGCCGAGGCTTGGGACGCGGGCGGGCTGTATCAGGTGGGGTCCTTCCCCTCCTGGAACCGCTGGGCGGAGTGGAACGGCCGGTACCGGGACGATATGCGCCGGTATCTCAAGGGGGACCAGGGCTTCGCCCAGGCGGCGGCCCTGCGGATCATCGGGTCCAGGGACATGTACGACCCCAACGGGCGCAAGGACGCCTCCGTCAACTTCATCACCTGCCACGACGGGTTTACCCTGTGGGATCTGTTCTCCTACAACGAGAAGCACAACGAGAGAAACGGCTGGAACAACACCGACGGGGCCAACGACAACAACAGCTGGAACTGCGGCGCGGAGGGAGATACCGGGGACCCCGGCGTCAACGCCCTCCGGCGGCGGATGTGCCGCAACGCCTTTGCTCTGCTCATGTGTTCCAGGGGCATCCCCATGTTCCTGGCGGGGGATGAGTTTTCCAACACCCAGTTCGGCAACAACAACGCCTACTGCCAGGACAACATCACCTCCTGGCTGGATTGGACGCTGCTGGAGAAGAACCGGGACATGTTTGCATTTTTCCGGCATATGATCCGCTTCCGCAGGGAGCATCGCGTTCTCCGGGCCAACATCAGCGACGGCTGCTGGGGCCTGCCGGACGTCAGCTTTCACGGCGTCAACGGCCGCTGCGGCGGCTTCGGGGAGCATGAGCGCTACGTGGGCGTCCTCTTCGCCGGCGGAGAGCGGGGCGTGGGACCCCAGATGGTCTACGTGGCCTCCAACGCCTGGTGGGAGGAGCTTTATGTCCGCCTGCCGGAGCTGCCCGCTTCGGCGGAGTGGACTCTGGCAGTAGACACCTGGGAGGAAACCGTCCCCGCTCCCCGGCCCGTCTCCGGCGGGTTTACCATCAGGCCGAGAAGCGTGATGGTGTTTGTGGGGCGGTAGGAATGTTCTTTTCTTTGCCGCAGCGTTAAGAAAATGGTGCCAGCGGCACATTTTTAGCTTAGGCCATGTTTGAAAAATGTCAACACGCCCAAGCGGCAGATCTTTTTCCGCCACTCTGCGTTGTATTTTTTTGCCGGGCGTCAGCCCGCCTGCAAAAATCCGCCTTGATTGGCGAAAAAATCTCTCGCCTTTGGGCATTCTGCCATTTATCAAACAAGGCCCAGAAAAATTTGAAAATACCTATTGACTTTGAAGGGGAAAACAGGTATAATCATTTCTGCTGTCAAGCAAAAAGTTCATAGACCGATGAGAGCCGGGCAACTATGTGGAGATGTCGCGTAGCTGGTCGAGCGCGCACGATTGGAAATCGTGTATACCCCAAAAGGGTATCGAGAGTTCGAATCTCTCCATCTCCGCCAAAATAAAAGGCACGCAAAAGCGTGCCTTTTATTTTTACTCCGGCGGGCCTTCCGGTCCGCCGGTGCCAGCATAGGAAAGGAAACGGGAACCTGTCATGAAACAAATTCCATTGGGCGGCAGCGGCTGGAAGGTCCCTGCCATCGTAGTGGGCTGTATGCGTCTGGGCGAGCTGGATACGCCCGCTCTGGGACGCTTTATCCACACCGCGCTGGAAAACGGCGCAAATTACTTTGACCACGCCGACATCTACGGAGGTGGCGCCTGTGAGGAACATTTCGGCGCGGCGCTCCGCAGCGACCCCTCCATCCGGCGGGAGGATCTGATCCTGCAATCCAAATGCGGCATCCGGCAGGGCTTCTACGACTCCTCCCGGGAGCATCTGCTGCGGTCGGTAGACGGCATCCTGAGACGCTTGCGGACCGATTATCTGGACGTGCTGCTCATTCACCGCCCCGACGCACTGACCGAGCCGGAGGAGGTTGCGGCCGCCTTTGACGAGCTGGAGCGGACGGGAAAGGTCCGCCGCTTCGGCGTCTCCAACCACAAGCCCATGCAGATCGAGCTGCTCAAGAGGACCGTCCGGCAGCCGCTGCTGATTAACCAGCTCCAGTTCAGCCTCCCGGTCTCCAACATGGTGGCAAACGGCCTGGAGGTCAACATGGACACGCCGGGCTCCGCCAGCCGGGATGAAAGCGTGCTGGATTACTCCCGCCTGAACGGCATGACCATTCAGGCCTGGTCTCCCTTCCAGACCCCCAACTGGGGCGGCTGCTTCCTGGGGGACGAGCGCTATCCGGAGCTGAACCGGGAGCTGGACGCGCTGGCGGACCAATACCATGTCCCTGCAACCGCAGTTGCCGCGGCGTGGATTCTCCGCCATCCGGCGCAGATGCAGCTGGTTGCTGGTACGGCGAAGGCGTCCCGCCTGCTGGACATCCTCCAGTCCTGTACCTTCCGGCTGACCCGGGAGGAGTGGTACCGGCTGTACCTGGCCGCCGGTCATCCCCTGCCGTGAGGCAGGCAGGGGGAGCCGGACGGGCCCTGCCTGCCAGCTTCTGCAGCCCCGCCGGCCGGCAGAACCGCCTCCAGAGGCCAGACATAGCAGCGGCAGATCACCGGATACGGCCCGAAGCGGTATTCGCAATCATTCTGATACACCGCGCCTAACCGCTCATACAGCCCCCGCGCCCGGAGGTTGTCCCGCACTACGCCCACCGAGACTGCCTCGTATCCCATCTCCCGGGCCCGCTCCCATACCGTACGGATCAGCCGCCTCCCTACGCCGCGGCCCTGGCTCCGCCTGTCCACGTAGAGAGAGGCGAGGTTCAGGCAGCCGCTCCTCTCGCCGTCAGGCTTATAGGAAACCAGACCGGCCACCGCGCCGTCCTGCTGGTCCACCAGCACCTCCTGCTCCGGCTTCTGCAAAATCCGTGCCCAGGTGGCTTCTCCTTCCGCCAGAGTCAGCCCGGACAGATAGCTCTCCGGCAGGATACCCCTGTATGTCTCCTGCAGCGCTTCAATATAAATGCGTCCCAAAGCGGGGATGTCGTCCTCGGTTGCTCTTCGCAGCATATTACCACTCACCTCCCTGTTCCACCGCCGCCAGAATCGCCTCGTGAAAGGCTCTGCGGCAGGGGTCAATATTCTTTGCCTCTCCCGTCGGAAATGCCAGCCGGTTGGTCAGCAATACGCCGCCTATCCCCCGGTCCGGGCACAGGTAGAGGCTTGTTCCGGTAAAACCGGTATGGCCGCAGCCTCCGGGATAGCGGGGCCCGCATTCAAACCCCAGTCCGCGCCTGTTGGACCGTTCCCGCAGCGCGAGGCGAAAGAGGTTTCTGTCCGCCGTCAGATAGAAGCGCCCCAGAGCCGCTACACCGTCAATATCGGAAAACAGGCCCGCGTGACCGCTGACGCCGCCGAAATAGTACCACGCATTGCCATCGTTGGCTTCCCCGGCCACCGGCACGCCGTCAGGGCGGAATCCGTCAAAGCGTATCCCCCGCCGCCGGCACATATCCCGTTCGATGCTGTTTCCATAGCAGGAGACTGCCAGAGGCCGCCCCGCCAGGGCATCCTTTGGACTGCCTTTTGGCAGATAAGTCAGGATCTCTATCCCTAAGGGACGGCGAATATATTCCTCCGCCGCCTCAGGCAGGCTGCGCTCCGCCGCCTGCTCCGCCAGGCGGCCGGCCAGAATGAAACCCAGATCGCTGTACACCATCGGAGGCTTTTCTCCGCCCTCCTCGTGAACAATTGCCTGTTCCATCCGGTCCCACAGGCTGCCGGACCCGGCGTAAAAGGGATACCACGCCGGAAGGCCGGCAGTATGGGTCAGCAGACCGGCCAGGGTTGCATCCGCCAGACTCTCCCGCAGAATACCATTTGCCGCCGGCACATCCAGCAGGGGCAGCACCCGTCCCTCCAGCTCAAGCCGTCCCTCGTCCGCCAGTTTCAGCAGGATGGTCGTGGTAAACAGCTTCGTCAGAGACGCCAGGTCATATACCGTCTCCGGCGACGCGCCGCCGCAGGCTCCCCGGCAGAGGATGCCCTGCCGGTTGAAGACAGCAAAGGACGCCTGCGGAAAATATCCCCGCGCCGCGAAGGACTCTATCAGCCGGGAAAGCATTTCACCGTGCCGTTCCATCCCGCCGCCTCCTCATCTCTCCAAATACCGGCACACCTGCCGGATACCCCGGCGGGAATACTCATACACCGGAATGCGAAATACGCTGTCCGGCAGCAGCTCCAATTCGAAGGGTCCACGCAGGGCCACACAGGCCATGGGGGGCGCCAGCTTCGCCATATCCTCCAGCAGCGCCAGCTGCTCCGGATATACCGTGGCGTTCAGCGTTCCGGCCACGATGGAGGTCCCGCCGGACGCCCACCGCAGCAGCTCCTTCCGTTCCTCTTCATTTGGCCGGAGGGACAGCTCCCGGGCCTCTCCTCCAAATTCCGCCGCCAGCTCCTCCGCCAGGGAGAGCCGGGCGGCTTTTTCCGTCACAAGGGACAGCTGCTGGCGGACGGGACTGAGAAACCGGGGCGCCGCGCCCAGCCGGAACCGCCCGCCCCGAGGCCGGACGCCGCACTCCACGCCTCTGGCAAAAAGGTCCTCCGCCAGGGCACGGCACCGCCTTCCGTCCTCTTCCGTCCAGGCGGGAGGCGGACCGGCATAGCGGGCCTTGCAGGCCAGAATCCGCCCAACAGCCTGGTCAATCCGCATCATGGGCAGTTCGCCGCTCTCCACCGCTTTCCGCAGTCCCCTCAGTGCAGCGCGGACCTCCGGCAGGCTCCGGGAAATGCACACCAGGTCAATGCCTGCCGCGATGCTGCGCACCGCTCCGGCGGCTGTTCCGCAGCCAGCCCGGACCGCATCCATTTCCATGCAGTCGGAAACGGCCAGGCCGTCAAACGCCAGCTCCCCCCGCAGCAGCTCCCGGATTACCTTCCCTGACATTGTGACGGGCAAGCCGTCCTCCTCCGCCAAGGCCACATGGGCGGCCATAATGGCCGGAACGCCCTCCTCCACTGCCATGCGAAAGGGAATCAGCTCCAGATTTCGCAGCTCCTCCCGGCTCTTTTCCATCAGGGCAAACCCCACATGCGTATCCACGGCGGTATCTCCATGTCCGGGAAAGTGTTTGGCGGCGCAGAGAATCTCCGCGTCCCGGAATCCCCGCAGCGCCTCCCGCCCCAAGGCGGAAACGGTCTGCGGGTCTCTGCCGAGGCTCCGCACCCCGATCACAGGATTTTTCAGGTTGCTGTTGACATCCAACACGGGAGCCAGCACAAAGTTGATCCCCACGCCCCGCAGCTGCCGCCCGGTCCAGAAAGCCGCGTCGTAGACCGCCTGCGGGACTCCCAATGCAGCCAAGGCCATGGCGGAAGGCATTTTCCCCATCTCCTCAGGCAGGCGGGAGACCACGCCGCCCTCCTCGTCGGAGGCAATCAGCGGCGGCAAGCCGGGTTCCGCCTCGATTTCCTCCCGCAGGCTGCGGCACAGCGCGGCCAGCTGGCCCTCCTCCCGCTGGTTGTACTGAAACAGGATCACATTGCCGACCTTCTCCTCCCGCACCAGCCGGAGAAATTCCCCGTCCGCCTCCGTGCCGGGCAAGCCGGTCAAAATCAGCTGTCCCAGTTTCTCGTCCAGCGTCATGTCCATCAAAGTCTTTTTCATAAGCCGTCATATTCCTTTTCAAGCAAAGGGGCCGCTGATTAAAGCAACACTTCGCGCATCAGCAGCCCCTTTATACAGCCCGCCAATTAAAAAGCTGTATTCACAACCGCTGCACGCCGTCTGGCGCAAATGCTGCTTGGCACTCAGCGAATTGTTTTATTCAGTGATTCGTATTTGTCTGATTGTTTGCTTTAGCAGCTCTATTGACTGATTTTCCCCATCACAACCGGATGGCCCGCGCCTGTAGCAGCAGGCGCGTTGTTGCATATGCCATGAATAGTCTCGTTGGCCAGGAGGGCAAAGGCTGCCGCTTCCTTGGCATCCCCGTCCCGGCCCATGTCCTCGTTTGTGACCACCCGGATCTCCGGCAGGAGTTCCCGCAGGCCGCGCAGCAATGTCAGGTTGTAGCTCCCGCCGCCGCCTACGATCAGAAGCTCCGGCAGGCGGGGAAGGTGGGTCCGGACCGCGTGGGCAATGGTCCGGGCCGTACAGCGGGTCACTGTCGCCAGTACCTCCCCGTCTGACAGCGACAGGGCGCCCGCCCTGCGGTACAGCTCCCGGAGAAAGGTCTGGCCGTATTTTTCCCGTCCCGTGGTCTTGGGCGGCTTCTGCCGGAGATAGGGATCATCCAGCAGAATGTCCAGCAGCTCCTCGCTGACCGGATACTTCGCTGCCAGCGCACCGCCCTCGTCATAGCGCAGCTTCCCCTCGGAGAGACGCTCCACCGCCGCATCGATCAGCACGTTGCCCGGACCGGTATCAAACGCGGTCAGCTCCGCCAGCGATCCGTCCCGGGGCAGAAAGGTAATGTTCCCCATGCCGCCGATGTTTTGAAGGGCAATGTCCTTCCCCTCCTGCCGGTAAAGCAGATATTCCGTATAGGGGACCAGCGGCGCCCCTTGGCCCCCCGCAGCCATATCCCGGACCCGGAAGTCCGACACCACCGGCACGCCAATCTTCTCGCAGAGTATGGACACGTCCCCGATCTGATAGGTAGCCGCCAGCTCCCGGCCCAGATAGGCCTCTTTTTCCGGCTGGTGATAAACCGTCTGGCCGTGGCTGCCAATGAGATCGATCCCGCTGAAGTCCATGCCCGCCTGGCGGCACAGCTGGGCGCAGGCCTCCAGATACAGCTCTCCAAGCAGCATATTCATTCGTCCCAGCTCCTGGCTGCCGCCGAAGTCCCCCCGGGCGATATCCAGAATTCTCCGGCGGACCTCATCCTCAAAGGGAATGCTGACGTAGGCCAGCTGCTCCATCCGGGATTCCCCGCCCCAGCCGTCAATCCGGACAAGAACGGCGTCCACTCCGTCGGCAGAGGTGCCGCTCATCAATCCGATAACCAGCTTGGAGCGCTTCCGCATCAATTTCTCCAGCGTCATTCCTTCACACTCCCCAGGGCAATGCCCGCCACAAACTGCTTTTGCAGGATACAGTACAGGATAAAGGGCACCAAAAAGGTGATGGTGGCCCCGGCCATGATGAGTCCGTAGTTTTTCTCAAAATTGGTCGCCAGCAGGGACAGCGCCACCGGCAGCGTATACCGCGTGCGCTCCGTGGTGGTCACCAGCGGCCAGATAAACGCGTTCCACGTGGAAACAAAGGTGAAAATCGTCAGAGAGATCGTGGCCGGCTTCACCAGCGGCAGCACCACCTTGCAGAAAATGTAAAACTCTGAGCATCCGTCGATCTGCGCCGCCTCGATGAGTACGTCCGGCACGCTCTTCATAAAAGACCGCATCATCATCACACCGAAAGCGCCCGCCATGGGGATCACCAGGGCCGAATAGGTATTCAGCCAATTCATTTCCCGGATAATCAGAAACAGAGGCACCAGCGTCACCTGGCCGGGGATCATCATGGTAGCCAGCAGGATCTTGTAAATCAGCTCCTTATGGGGAATGGGCTTTTTCTCGAAGCCGTATCCGGCCAGCGCGGACACGAAGCAGGTCCACAGGCAGGCCAGCACCGCCACAATGGAGCTGTTGATGATCGCCTGGGTGTAGTTGTTGCGGATCAGGATGGTTTTGTAGTTGGCAAAGTCAAAGCTGATATCCCGCAGCCTGAAGTAGGGGGACTCCGATTGGGTCAGGCTCATCAGGACCATGTACACCAGCGGCAGAGCGCACAGAAGCACGAATACCGCCACAAAAACCTTTCCCAGGCCGGCCGCCGGCGACTGACTCTTCCTGGCCTTTTTCATCGCTTTCCCTCCCTCTCCTTGAAAAACAAATCCTGCACCAGGTTGACTGCCAGCACGAAGATCAGCAGCATCACTGCCAGAGCGCTGGCATAGCCCATCTTCCAGTCCTTGAAAGCCGCCTGATAAATGATGTACGCCAGCGTCAGCGTGGAGGTGCCGGGACCACCGTGGGTCAGCTGATAGACCACGTCAAAAATCTGGAAGGATTGAATCACGCTGAGGGTAATCACCATATAGGTGATGGGCTTGACGCTGGGGACCGTGACATACCAGAACCGCTGCATGGGAGAGGCTCCGTCGCAGGTGGCCGCCTCATGCTGTTCTCTGGACACCCCCTGGACTCCGGCGTAGTAAATCACCAGGAAGTAGCCGACGTTCTTCCACACCGCCACAATGCAAACGCACAGAAACGCCAGGTTTCCGCTGCCCAGCCAGTTGGGGCCCTTGGCCCCAAACTGGCCCAGCAGGGTGTTGATGACGCCGTCCGGCTTGAAAATAATGGACCACACGGCAGTAGCCGCAATGCCGGAAATGATATAGGGAACAAACATCACGCTTCTGGCAAAGCCGCCGGCCCGGTTCTGCATCTTCTCCGCAAGGAAGGCTGCCAGCCCCAGAGAGATACATACCTGGGCGGGGACCGTGATAATCACATACTTCACCGTATTTTCCAGTGCGGCCCGAAAGGTCTTGTCCTGGAAAATCTTCAGGTAATTTTTCAGCCCCACAAACCGTGCAGGCGTCAGCATGTTATACTCTGTAAAGCTATAATATACCGTCATGAAGATGGTGACAATACAAAATATGGTAATCACCACGCAGGCGGGCAGAATATAGGCCATACCATAGAGTGCCTGCCGCCGGTTCCGGGTCAAAAACGGACGTTTCCCTTCTTTCATTTCTCTCGGTCCCCTTCCTGCCGCGCTGGAACGGCGCAAATCAGTTTACAAAGTCCTCATACTGCTTCATGGTATCGTCCAGCACCTGCTGGGGAGTCAGATCGCCCATATACATGGACTGGATATTCTTGAGCAGGTAATCATAAAACGCGTCAGAGTTGGCATAAGAAGGCCAGTTGTGGAAGATGTCCGCCTGATCCATGTACATGGACTGGAACCGCTCGTCGTCATAGAACTTGGCGTCCTTGGTGATGGGGCACATGGCATACATCTCCTCATGGAAGGCATCCATCACGGGGGCGCTGAGCATATACTTCATGGCCTTGACCGCCAGATCCTTGTTTTTGCTGTTGGACGCGATGGCCAGAGAGTCAGCCGCAATCCAGGTTGCCTGGATGCCGGCGGGCCCCTTCAAAGCGGGAACGACTTCCCAGTTGATACCGGCCTCGGTGGTCTTTTTGGCACTGCCGGTATCGCCTACGTACATGGCCAGGGTGCCCTCCCAAAAGCGATCCTTGGGATTGTCCACGGCAGTGATGGTCTCGTCAAAAATGCCCTTGTCCTGGAACCCCTTGAGGAATTCCAGCGTGGCCAGACCGCCGGCGTTGTTGATGGCGGGCTTGCCCTCGCCGTCCAGGAAGCTCTCGCCGGTCTGCCAGTAGTAGGGCAGGAAGCTGACCATCAGCACGCCCTTGCCGGTGCCGCCCCAGTTCTGGAGGAAGGGGTCCACACCGGGAACCTTCTCCTTGATGGCAAGGCAATACTCCACCAGCTCGTCCCAGGTCTCCGGAGGACGGTCGAAGCCGGCCTGCTTGAGGATGTCCATGTTGCAGTACATGACGCTGGCGTTGCCCACCAGCATGGGAGCGACATATTGCTTGCCCAGGATCTGTCCCAGATCCCAATAGAGGTAATTCTCCGTTTCTTCCGCAGTGAAATAGCTGTCCAGCGGTTCAAAAGCGCCGGACTCTACTAAATCATAGGGCGTATCAATGTATACCACGTCAGGGCCCTGGTCGGAGATCAGTCCGGTGGTCACTTTCTGCTTGTAGCCGTCCCAGGGGAGGATGGTTACTTCCACGGTGCAGTTGTTCTCCGCTTCGAATGCATCGAACTGCTGGTCCCAGAACATCTGGTCCGTCAGCTCCGCATCGGACTTGGCATAGGGGGGAATCCATACCCGGATAACCTGCCCGGCGGAATCACCGGGCGCTGTGGACGGGCTGCTTCCGGGGGCGTCCACGTTTGCGTCTTCGCCATCACCCTTGCCGCCGCAGCCAGCCAGAAGGCCCAGGAGCATTACCGTGCCCAGGATCATTGCCAATAGCCTCTTTTTCATGTTTGCTTCCTCCTTTTTCATGTTGCCCGTATTTATTTTGCAAAAAAAGCTTGCGCTTCTTTTCCACAGCGATAGGCCGCCAGCGCCTGCCGGACCTTGCCGCCGGAGCGCTCCAGCAGCTCCTGCGCGGACTCCGCGTCCACATCCAGCAGCAGCTTGACGACTGCAGTTTTTGCCTCTCCGCCGGTCTCCCGGAGTGCCTGGGCGGCCTCCTCCCGGGTGCAGCCGACGGCCTGCATAACGATATTCTGCGCCCGGCAAACCAGCTTCTGATTGGTCTGCCGCACGTCTATCATCAGATTTTGATAGACCTTTCCTACCCCAACCATACTTGCGGTGGAAATCATGTTCAGGATCATTTTCTCCGCCGTGCCGGCCTTCAGCCGGGTGGAGCCGGAGAGTACCTCCGGACCTGTATTGACCTCCACTGCGATACCGGCCAGGCCGGAGACCTCGGCACCCCGGTTGCAGGAGATCGCCGCTGTGTGGCAGCCCTCTCTGTTGGCCCTCCGCAGCGCGCCTATTACGTACGGCGTCCGTCCGCTGGCGGTGAGGCCGACGACTGTGTCCAGCTCTGTCAGTCCCGCCTGCTCCAGATCCCTGCCGCCCAGTTCCTCGTCATCCTCCGCACCCTCTATGGCCTTTACGAAGGCCCGCTGTCCTCCGGCCATGAGGCCGATGACCTCCTGATCTGTCACACCGAAGGTAGGGGGGCACTCCACCGCGTCCAGTACACCCAGTCTCCCGCTGGTGCCCGCTCCGATATAGATCACTCTCCCTCCCCGGCGAAGGCTGTCGGTAGCCCAGGCAACGATTTCCGCCACCTGCGGCAGGACCTCACGCACAGCCTGCACCACGCGGCCGTCTTCCCGGTTCATAACCGCAACAATCTCCATAGGGGTCATTTCGTCAAGGTCCATTGTATTGGGGTTGCGCATTTCCGTTCCCAGGCCTGCCAGCTCTAATCGCTCCATTCTTCCTCTCCCTTCTTGGTCAGATGCGTATTTTGCAGCGCATCGGCACTCTTATCGTATGTCCGCTGGAAATAGGCAATATAGAGCGCGTCAATCACTGCCAGCTGGGAAATGCGGGAAGCCAGCTTTCCCCCCGTAACAGCCAGCTCCGCAGCGCTGACATACAAATTATACGTACTCCACCGGCGCAGAGGCGACTCCGCAAAGCCTGTAATGGCAATCATCGGCACCGCATTCTCCCGCAGGATCCCGGCAATCTCTACAACCGTCTCCGTCCGGCCGGAATAACTAATCAGCACCGCCAGTTCCCCGCGCTTCATGTTTTTTGCCAGCACCAGCTGCGCATCCTGATCCTCATAGACCTGACACCGCTTTTTCAATCGGATAAATTTCAAATAGGCGTCCTTGGCCACCAGCAGCGACGCGCCTACGCCAAAAAAGGTGACGCTCTCAGCCTTTACCAGCAGATCCACGCAGTGCTGCAAGGTCCGGATATCCAGCAGGCTGCGGGTATCGTCCAGAGAGGAAATGGTCTGCTGAAAGCTGTTTTTGACCAAGACCTCCAGGCTGTCCTCGGGACGAATCTCAAATTCACCAGCCTGCTGGGAGATGGCTTCTTTTTTCAGGGCAAGCTCGCAGGACAGCCTGCGCTGATAGTCCTTGTAATTCTGAAATCCAGTCTTTTTGCACAGACGCGTCACGGCGGAAGCAGAGACAAAGGAGCGCCTGGCCAGCTCATGAATGCTCATCTGGACGGCCTCTTCAGGATTTTCCAGCACGTAACGGATAATCCCGCGCTCCGTATTGCTGGCAGAGGCCATATGTTCTTTGAAGCGTACGATCACACTATTCATTCCGGCATCCTCCGGCTGTACTGTGCTTTTTCAACAAAGTCATTTCAGTATTCTCAAAATATTGTGGTCATTATACCAGCCGCAAAATAAAATGTCTATATTTTCGCCCAATTGTGGTATTTTATTTCACGCAAAGAAACCGGGCGGCAAATGCCGCCCGGTCGATTTATTTTCCTGCAGGCTGCCTTCCGTCCAGATAGATCGGGTTCGTCCAGGCCCGCTTGCCCTGGCGGTCCCGGCACTCGCCGCGGACATAGCGCTCCCCGCCCTTCAGCCGGAAGGTGATCTCTTCCACATATTCGCCCGCCTCCGCAAAGCGGGTGCGTCCGGCGCCCACATAGCCGTCAAAAACCAGCGTCAGCCGTTCACAGGGGCTGCACACCAGCCGGACCAGGCCGTCCCCGTCCACACTCCACTCCCGAATTTCCGGGCCCTCCGAGGAGTAGTAATCACCGGCCAGGATGGCGCTGCTGACGGCCTCCTGGGTCAGCGATTCCGCCCGGACCATGATGAAGCCGCCAAAAGCGTCCCAGCTGACGGCGTGCGCATCGTCGGCTGCGTCGGCCATCATCCGCCGTCCGGAGCGCAGCATTACGTCCCACCATGTCGTATCAAAGCCGGTACAGCTCTCCTGCTCCGTGCCGTAGTTGAGAATCTCCAGAATATCCACACAGGGCGTATCCAGAAAGTCCGCTCCCTCCACCCGGGACCAGATGGGATGGTTGTAGGTGACGATCATTCCGCGATCCTTCAGGTATTTCGCCATGTCCGCCGCCGCCTGCAAACCGTCCCAGCTGCCGTGGTACCGGAAGGGGCCCACCCTCTCGCCATGGCGCAGAGGCGGCAGAGGCGCGGCATCCACCAACGCCTTCGGGCCGAGGATTCCGTTCATATGGTGGACCTTGCGAAAAATTCCGCCGCCGTCGATCAGCGACGCGGCAGCCTCCACAGCAGGCAGGATCAGAAAATGCTCATCCCCATATTGACTGTGGTAATCGGTATACAAATGGTGGTCGCTAATCGCAAGAAAATCGTATCCGCGGGCCTTATAGCGCCGCACAACCTCCTCCGGCGCCCAGTCCCCGTCGGAGTCTGTCGTGTGGGTGTGAAGATTGCCTTTGTACCACATAAGGGTCCCTCCTGTTTGAAACGGTTAGACCTTGTTTGCTAAATGGCGGAATGCCCAATGGCGAGAGATTTTTTCGTCAATCAAGGCAGATTTTTGCAGGCGGGCTGACGCCCGCCAAGGACGACAACGCGGCCATGCGCCCTTTGTACCCCCGAGCTTTTGCCAGGAATTCTGGTGATTGCTGTAGCCCCAGTATACGCCTTTCCGTCCGGAAGCGCAAGACGGGAGCGTGCCGGAGAATGAAACTTCGTATCAAGATATCCGCGGCGGGGCAGGCGTATCCGGCCGGAGGAGCGTCCCAAAGATCCCCTACTCAAATAACGCTCCCGACAGATCAAGCTCCTGGCCGCAGCGGTTATCAATGTCGGTGCCGTTGCCGCTGAACAGGGAGTCGTTGAATGACAGACTTATGTCCGTTCCGGTATTCTCCAGCAGGACAGCGGTGCCGTTATTCCGGAAAATGTTGCTGTCATACTGGGAGTCGCTGACATTGTTTCCGATGGTGTTATTGAAGTGCAGGCCGGTGCCGTTGTCCTCAAAGACACACTCGTTGGCGTTGACCCATGCCGTGCCGTAGCACAGTGCGCCGGTCCGCCATCCGGCCACCCGGCAATCCGTCATATGGAGCCGGCTGGACGCGGAAATCCCTACACCGTCCCCGCTGCCAATGAAATCGATTCCATCGAAATAGGAAATATTATTGTGTTCTGTCTCCAGCTGGATGGTACCGGTGAAGGTGGTCCGGTTTCCCTGGCCGTCCTCGCTGCCGGTGAGGTTAACACCCCGGCTCTCCATGGACAGCTTCCCGTCATACACCACCGGGGGGAGAGTGATATAGACCTCCGCCAACGGATCCACAGTATCAGCAACCTCGTCGATCAAAGCTTGCAGCTCCTCGATGGTATTCATAGGAGCATCTTCGCTGGTGTAGCGGCAGGTGGGCGTGGTCTCAAATACCTGTTCCTGATGAACCCGGATGATATCTCCGTTTTTCATGTATACGGTAAAGGCCAGCTCCGCCATCCAGGTTCCCGGCTGACTGACCTCATAATCCACAAAAGTAATGACGGCAGCGTTAGGCAAGTAGCTTGCGTCGGGCTCCGGCGGAGTACAGGAGATATCCAGCGCCTCGTCCGCCCGGACAAATGCCGCTTCGATATGCTCCACCTGACGCAGAAAAGTCTCCTGGGCATGGGTATCGCTCTCCACATGATTGATATACAACATGCTGGGGTAGCGGTACGGAAAGTCCGTCTCCCCCCTGCTGAATCGCCGGTTCGCCGGGGTAAAGGAGGAATTATCCCATGCGATGCACAGCTGGTAGGTCTGGCCGCCCATGGTGTAGCGCGCCTCGGCGGTTCCGTTGTCATAGACCCGAGGCCGGGTATACAGCCACCAGGACGTCAGTCCAATCAGCGCGGCAAAGATCATTAGGATGCTGTACCGCATCCTGCGAGACATACGTCTCGCAGGCATCAGCTGTTTACGGGAATTGACAGGCTTGGCACAGTAGGGGCAGAAGGAAGCTTCCGCATGAATAGCCGCGCCGCAGCGGGGACACTTTTTTTCTGAACACATTTGTATTTTCTCCTTAGAGCCTGTTTAATATCTCAACGTGTGCGGATTGGCGAGGGGATTTTTTGCCCGGCGAGGCAAAAAGCCGCAGCAATCCTGACGGATTGCAAGGGTTTTTAACGAAGTCTGGGCGGAAAATCCACCGCCAAGACGCGCGCGGGGAGATATTAAACAGGCTCTTACAGTGCAGCCATCAGATGAACCACATCTCTGTACCGTTTCTCCGGGTTCACCTGGGTACACCGGGCCACCACACGGCCCAGATGGCCCTTCACCATCTTTTTGGACGGATGCTTCCCAGTGAGCATCACGTTCATGAGGATACCCAGAGAGTAGATGTCCGCGCGGGCATCAGACTGGCTCAGGCCGTACTGCTCCGGGGCGGCAAAGCCGGTGGTGCCCAGAACCTGGGTATCCGCCTCCACTCCGGGCTTGTGAAGCCGCGCCGCATCAAAATCAATCAGCACCGCATCCGTCCCCCGCAGGATCACATTCTCCGGCTTAATGTCCCGGTGAACGGCAGCCATGGAATGAAGTACCCACAGCCCCTGGCACAGCTGCCGGATAATCTGCCGGGTCTCCCGGGGGGAAAAGATCGCGCCCTTCAGCAGGAAGTCCAGGGTGTCCCCCTCAACAAACTCCTCGATCACAAGGTTTTCTCCCTTCCGCTCCGCCGCCTCGTAGATGACTGGCAGATTTTTGCAGGTACAGCCCAGCATCTGCCGGTAGACCTCTCCGTTTCCCCGGAACCGGCGGAGAATGAATCTCCGGCATGTAGCCGCGTGCTGGATGAGGCTTACACTGCCCCGCGGGCTTTGCTTCAGAGTCCGGAGAGGTTCATACTCCTTTTCCAATATCTCCAGCAGCCATGTGTATATGACGGCCACCTCCCTCAAAAATTCCCTGCATACTCTTTCTGCCGCAAAGTTTTTTCAGATTCAGTATATACTATTTCATTGGGAAAGTAAAGGGATGAAAAAATATAGGAAAGAGGTATCCCGGCGAGGCGGAGAGGAGGTGGAAGGCGAGACCAATTCCGTCATCTGCCTTGGCAGCTGTCAGATGCTGCCCGGAATTTCTCCCAGCAGCAGCTTACCGGACGCAAGCGAAGATTGCTGCAAAAAACCGCCGGAAATATCATTTTATTTGTTTGTTTTGACAAAAGTTGCCCCACAAATTTGGAATGACTCACTATTTCCATTGTTAAAAATGTATGCTATACTTAGAAAAAACTCCAGATGATTTGGGTGAAAGCAGTTGGTAACAATCAAAGATGTGGCGGAACAGGCAGGCGTTTCTATTGCCACTGTTTCGAAGATTCTTAATGGTGCGGATATGCACATCAGCGAAGCAACCCGTTGCCGTGTTCGGAACATCATCAATGAAAGCGGCTACATATCCAACTCGATTGCCCGGGGTCTTAAGCTTAGGAAAACGTATACCTTGGGATTTATTTTGCCGGACATCACCAATCCCTACTTTTCTGAAATTGCCCGTGGAATCGAGGATACCGCCCGCCATCACCAGTATTCTGTTATTTTTTGCAATACGGATGATACGCTGAATATTGAGCAGCGTACGCTGGAGCTGTTCAAGTCCAAAATGGTAGACGGCATTATCTTCAGTCATGTTCTCTCCGGGGCGGAAAAGTATGACCTCTCCTCGGTGGGAGACACCCCTTTTGTCATCATTGACCGCTGCATGAATCAAGAAGCCAAGCGTAATTTAGGCGCATACGGCGAAGTCTATGTCAATACCGCTGAGGCAATATACGACGCAACCATGCGCCTTTTCCAGTCCGGCTGCCGCAATATCGCCTGTATTACGGCCGTTGAGGGAGAAAAGTACAGTCGGTACAACGGATACCGCAAGGCGCTCACAGACAAGAACATTGTGTATGCAGAGGAGCTTGTCTACCTGAATGAGTTCTCCGTCAAGACCGGAGTGGATGGGATGAAGGCGATCCTGAACGTGCGCACGGATGTGGACGGCGTTGTATGCGGAAATGACCTCATTGCTATCGGCGTACTGGACGTCCTGCGGGAACGGCAGATTGCCATTCCCGAACAGATTCGGGTAATTGGGATGGATAACATCCTGTTCTCCAATTTCACCGTACCCAGGCTGTCTACTATTGCCCAGCCAGCATATGAAATGGGAAAAGCAGCGGCAGATATGCTCATCAATCACATCGAATACCACATGCCCCTCTATGCCAAGACGTTTGCGCACAGCTATGTAGCACGGGAAACGGTTTAATATCGTTTTGGGTAAACGTTATCCTTATTGTGTAGTGGAGTATTTTAGATGCGCACAATACTATCTTTTTTCGGTTTACATCAGCAATATACGTCTGCCCGACGATTCACACTGTCAAGCTGAGGAAATATAAGGTGCGTTAGGTAAACGTTTTCCTATATTTGGAAATACCTGTATTCGTGGTTTGCTGATTTGCACTATTTGCAAAAATACAAATTTAGGTAAACGTTATTCTATGGGATTTTATGTCTATTTTTAAGAAAGGAGGAGGCCTGCTATTATACCTGCACATTGGAGGATTGGAAGAAAGGAGGTGAAAAAGTGAAAAAGGATCGCGTTTTGAATCCCCATATCCTAGAGGAAATCGCGGCATTGGGCCACACGGAATATCTGTGCATTGCCGACTGCGGGCTGCCGATTCCGAAAGGCACCAAGACGGTGGACATCTCTTTGACAGCAGGAATTCCTGGATTTTTGGACGTCCTGCAAGCCGTCAACACAGAGCTTGTTACTGAGCAGGCGATTGTAGCCTCGGAGATCGATGCGGTGAATCCCGCCTTGATGGCAGAAATTCAGACGACTTTGTCGGGTCTTCCCATCCAGCGCGTTCCCCACGAGGAGTTCAAGCGGCTGGTTCAGTCCGCCAAGTGCGTCATCCGGACCGGGGAAACCTCCTCTTATGCCAACGTCATTCTGATCGGAGGAGTCAATTTCTGAGTACCTGTCTCACCTAATGACTATTGATTGATGAACGGAGGATAGTTCCATGAAAAAAGTACTTAGCTTTGCGATAATCTTTTGTATGCTCTTTGTGATGGTCTCCTGCGGAAAAGAGCCTGCCCCCGCAAACAGCGGCACCAATGATACCTCCAAGACGGATGTCAGCGACAGCGATAGCAACGGCAGCACCAGCACAGATACCCCGCTGAAAGTCGGTTTCAGCCTGCCTTCCATGACCTTCCCCTTCTATGTGCGCATGTACGATCAGATTGTGGAGGAGGCTGAGGCAAGAGGCTGGGAAGTGACTTTTGTCGATGGAAATCTGGACGCAGGCACTCAGATGAATGGTTGTCAAGACCTCATCAACAGCCACGTGGACGTGATGATTATCGCCACCTGGTTCATCGATGCCATGGTAGATGTCTTCGATCAGTGCAAGGAAAACGATATCCCTGTATTTTTGATGGACAACATGATTATTCCCTCCGGGGCAGAGGATGACATCACCTTCTCTACCGGTACCGATAACTACAACGCCGGCGCTGTCGGAGGCGTCTGGTATGCCAATTATCTGAAGGAGCAAGGCATCAATTCTATCAAGCTGGTTACCGTCTCCGCGCAAAGCGAACAGCAGACAAAGCGCTGCAGCGGTTTTACCGATACCCTCTCTGAAAACGGTATTGACGTAAATATCCTCAACGTCTATGACGGCGGCAAGCGCGAAACCTCTATGGCAGCCTGTGAGGATGCCCTGACGGCCTATTCTGATCTGGAACTGATCTATGGCGGCAGCGCTCAGGATTCTCTGGGCGGCTATGACGCCACCACAGGCGCCAACCGTACAGGAGTGCAGATTATCGGCTTTGACGGTGAGGACGAGGAGCTTGAACTCATTGACAAGGGAACCAACTATCTGGCTACCATTACCCAGGACCCCAAGGGCCAGGCGCTGCTGGTCGTGGACCGCATTGAGAAATGGCGCAATGGCGAGACCTTTGAGCAGCTGGAGGAGACACCTGCCGGTGTTTACTGCGCCGAAGGACAGCTCTCCGGCAGTGATATCCTGAATTGATCCGACGTGCCGGCCTACCCGCCGTAGCAAGGCGGATTTCCGGGGCCGGAACAGGCCGCTGCCCCGGCCCCGGAAAAGGCCGCGAGAAAGGAGCCGCTGATGCAGGAAACACCAGAAATTCTGAAACTAACCAACGTCAACAAATCATTTCCAGGCGTCAAAGCGCTGACGGATGTCCATTTCTCCTTGCGGAAGGGCGAAATCCATGCCCTTGTGGGCGAGAACGGTGCGGGGAAGTCCACTTTGATGAAAATTCTGTCCGGTGCTTACAAAAAGGACAGCGGTACCATTGCGTTTGACGGCCATGAGGTTGAGATCACGTCTCCAAAATTTTCTGAGAAACTGGGCATATCAATTATTTATCAGGAGCTGAATCTCATCAACCGTATGACCGTTGCAGAAAACGTCTTTCTTGGCCGGTATCCAAAGAAAAACGGACTTATCCAATGGCGGCAGCTCAACAAGGATGCTGAAGCTCTTTTTGAAAGTTTCGGCATTGATATGGATGTTAAGGCAATGCTCCGAAGCATCAGCATTGCCCAGCAGCAAATTGTGGAAATCATCAAGGCCGTCAGCATTAACGCCAAGGTAGTCATTATGGACGAGCCCACATCCTCCCTCACCTCCCGGGAAACGGAAGTTCTCTTCCGGATTATGCGGACCTTAAAGGACCGGGGGATTGCGGTGATTTTCATCACACACCGCCTGGATGAAATATTCGCTACCTGCGACAGAATGACTATTCTGCGGGATGGCTGCTATGTTGGCACCCGCGAGGTAAGCGGCATCACCAAGGATGAGATGATTTCCATGATGATTGGCCGAGAGCTTACCCAGCAGTACCCGGCCCGGGATGTTGCACTGGGAGATACCGTACTGGAGGTAAAAAACCTCAGCGACCACAGCGGCCGGGTGAAGAATGTTTCGTTCAGCGCACGTTCCGGCGAAGTTCTGGGATTTGCAGGTCTGGTGGGCGCAGGCCGGACAGAAACCATGCGTCTTCTGTTTGGCTGTGATCCCAAGTCATCCGGAGAAATTTTTATTGATGGCAAGGCGGTTTCCATTGCCCATCCGCGGGATGCCATCACCAACCGGATTGGGTTCGTTACAGAGAACCGCAAAGAAGAGGGGCTTTTTCTTCGCTCCTCTGTGCGAACCAACACCGTTATGGTTGCCATGGAGAAAATTCTCCGCTTCAAGCTGTTTCTCGACTTCAATAAGGAGCGTTCTGTCGCCGAGGAGTATGTACACATGCTGAAAACCGCCACCCCCTCGGTAAATCAGCCGGTTATGTTCCTCAGCGGCGGAAATCAGCAGAAGGTGGTTCTGGCCAAGTGGCTCTTTTCCGACTCGCGCATTGTCATTCTTGACGAACCGACAAGAGGCATTGACGTGGGCGCCAAGCGGGAAATTTATGAGATCATCAATAAGCTGGCAGCTGACGGGAAGGTAATCATCGTGGTTTCCTCGGAAATGGAGGAGATTATGGGCATCAGTGATCGCATTGTAGTCATGCATGAGGGCCGGATTGCCGGAGAAGTAGACAGGGAGCATTTCTCTCAAAGCCTGATTACGGAGTATGCAGTTGGAGGAGCTTAAGCTATGGGAAAAAAACAACTGATATCTAAGTCGCTGACAACTATCAGCAATATGGGCGCATGGCTGCTGATTATTGTCATCATTCTCATAATGTCCATCGTCAGGCCGGATACTTTTCTGACGGCGGCAAATCTAATCAACGTCCCCCGTCAGGTGGCTGTTGTCTCCATTATCGCTCTGGGTGCATCCTTTGTCGTCCTGGGCGGCGAAATTGATCTGAGTACGGGTATGGCCTCCACCTTTGCCGGCTGTAATGCGGCGTTGATGGTAACGAGAATGGGGATGAATACATATGCGGCCATCCTCGTTGCAGTCCTGGTAGGCTCAATCATCGGCACGCTGACAGGCTGTATTGTGACATACCTGAAGATCCCGGCCTTTATCGGAAGTCTCGGCGTTCAGTACGTTATCCAGGGGCTGATCCTGATTACCACCAACAGTATGCCCATCAACGGTCTTCCGGAAAATTTCCTGTTTCTTGGCCGCGGCTATCTGGCTGACGTCATTCCAGTGCCTGTGGTCATTATGGCAATACTGTTTGTTATTGGAGCGGTACTGCTGCGCTATACCACCTTTGGCCGGAGCGTCATCGCTGTAGGAGAAAATCAGGAGGCCGCCAAATTGTCCGGTCTGAACGTCAACCGGACCAAGGTACTGATCTTCACTATCGGCGGATTCTGCGCAGCGCTGGCCGGCGTGGTGCAGGCGGCCCGGCTGTCCTCCGGCCAGCCGGGGTCCGGTGCAGACCTTGCTCTTCAGGCGCTGGCTGCCGTCTATATCGGCGGTACCTTCAAGGGCAGCATGCTCAACACTCTGGCCGGCGCTCTGGCCTGGGGGCTGGTGAATAACAGTCTGAACCTGCTGGGTGTCAACGCCCACTGGCAGAAAGTAGCCCTGGGCGCAATTATCATCGTGGCAGTCCTCTTTGATATCGCCCGCGCAAAAATCAGTACATCCCAGAGCAGCAATAGTTAACCTGCAGCAACAAATAAAAACCAATTAATTTTATGGGAGGTAAACAATGAAAAAGGCATACATCTTTTACGGCGGTTGGGATGGCCATGAGCCCGAGAAAGTCAGCGCCCGTTTTCAGAAAATGCTGGAGAAAGAAAACTTTGAAGTGATCCGGGAAGGCAGCCTGGAGCGGCTGGATGACGAGGCATTTCTGAAAACCATGGATCTGATTATCCCTCTGTGGACACAGGGGAATCTGGATGACCGCTACTGCTTCCACCTCTCCGACGCTATTATTTCCGGCGTAGGTCTGGCAGGTTGTCACGGCGGCATGTGCGATGCCTTCCGCTGGAATATTGAGTATCAATTCATGACCGGCAGCCAATGGGTCTCCCACCCCGGCAGAGACTGGTACCATCACATTTCAGACCTGTCCCCGGAAAATCTGGCCTATGTTCAGAAGTACTATCCCAATCCCGACGGCGCTTTTGAGAGCGACTATGTGGTGAATTTCAAGAAGGGTGTCTCCTCCCCCATTGTCGAAGGTCTGGAGGATTTCAGCGTCCACACGGAGCAGTACTACCTGCACTTGGACCCCTGCGTCAACGTTTTGGCCACAACGCAGGTCCAGACGGTTGGTCCGCACAGCCCGAATGGTGTGGTATCCATGCCTGTAGCCTACACGAAGCTGTGGGGCAATGGCCGGGTATTCTATACCTCCATGGGACACCACGACGACATCTTTGATATCCCTCAGGTGGCCGAGATGACCCGCAGAGGCTTCCTCTGGGCCGCCAGAAAATAATCTGAACTACCGTCAATCCTATGATGAAATAATATGTAGAGAGGTGCTGTTATGTTGGCAAAAGGCGTTTTTGTAACAGAGTATATGAAGCTGGGCCTGATGGATTACGATGTGCCGGATCCCTCCTTCAATGATGTGATGGTCCAGACAAAGTCCTGCGGCGTATGCTGCTGGGATTCCTGGCTCTACCGGGGCGTCAACGCCCCCGGCCCCATGCCGTATGTCATCGGTCACGAAGGAGTAGGCATCGTGGTGAAAACCGGAGCAGGCGTTAAGAACGTAGCCGTCGGTGACAAAGTCTTCTGTGCTTCCGGCAGCAACGAAATGATGTGCGAGTACTTCACGGTGCCCTCTGACTGCGTAGTGAAGCTGCCGGACGACACTACGGACTGGGCGAAGGCCGTCATTGAGCCCAACTGCTGTGTGGTTAACCTGCTTTACAAAACCAATATCGAACCCGGCGACCATGTTGTGCTGGTAGGCGCGGGATACATGGGCCAGCTGACCCTGATGGGCCTGACCAGGGCCTCTCAGGCGGGACGCATTACCGTCTTTGAGCTGCGGGAGGACCGCCGGAAGATGGCGGAAGCCTACGGCCCCACAGAAGTGCTGGACCCTGAAAGTGCGGAGGGGAAGCGAGTCATCGCCGAAATTCAAGCCAAGGGCGGCGCCGATGTGGTAATTGACTTTGGCGCATCGGATTCCGGCTTCCATCTGGCCGACTCCATGACCAAGCAGGCCGGCAAGCTGGTTATTGGCAGCTTCCACCGGGGCAGCGTGACCTTTGACGGAACCAAGTGGCACTTAGGCGGCCTGACGGTATACAATCTTTCTCCCATGAGCAACGCCCACTACACAGAGATCATTCCTCGTACGTATGAACTCATCAAGCGCGGTATCTATGAGCCCGGCAAGCTGATGACGCATACGGCCCATTATCAGGATGCTGTCGGCATGGAAAACTTGTTCCAGCGGGCGTAGAAAAACAAGTTAATTCCAATTATACTTACGACCAACGAGAAAAAATAATCGC
>OFGZ01000567.1_pt1 | contig 27717 bp, 25 predicted proteins | sample 1521871 | NCBI WGS metagenome assembly OFGZ01 (sample SAMEA3504091, study PRJEB24116) | mouse gut metagenome | biome: mouse gut; feature: mouse-associated habitat; material: faeces | place: Denmark | collected 2011
AAATAAAAATGATGCGGTGGAATACCGCGATTTGCCGGTAAATGGCAGGTACATCAGGGGTTACGGATTGCCGGACTATAAGAGCATGGCAACGGAACCGGAGGAACCGGCAGCACCGGCGAAAAAGAGCGTTGCGGAAGTGGCGCGGGAAGTGAAAGCCGGTAAATGGGGCAACAATCCCGACAGAAAGAAACGGTTAGAGGCGGGGGGCTATAATTACGCCGAAGTGCGGGCGGCGGTTAATGCCCTTATGAATGGATCCGGAGCGGCAACATACACCGTAAAGCGGGGCGATACGTTGAGCGCGATCGCAAAGAAACATAATACAACGGTTGCCGCCCTTGCAAAGCTGAATAACATTAAAAATGTGAATGTTGTCAATGTGGGGCAGGTTTTAAAGTTGAGATAAGGAGGCGCACATGGCAGAAAACAAGGCAAGCAAGGCGGCAGGAGAGGCGCAGGAGCCGCTTAAAAAGGAAAAGACATATAAAGTTACCTGCGGTACATTTAAAGACCGAAATGAGGCGTTGCAGAGGGCAGCAGAGGCAAGCAGGGTGGGCGTTCATGTATCGCTGACAATCTGCAAGACGGAGTATAGCCTGCTTTATGCCGAGGGCATGACGAAAGCAGAGGCAGAGGCGGCAAAAAAGGCAATCGAGGCAAAAAAGGTAAAAGCCGAGGTTTCCGAGCAGTAAAGAAAATGTAATTGCAATGTTGGGGTATGGCGCGGGCTATACCCCTTTATTTTTGTGCGCAAAATTAGAAAAAAGTATTGATATTATACCCAAACGGGTATGTAATATAAAACATAGAGAGGAGGAAAAAAGAAAAATAAGTGCAAAGCACTGGAAAGGAGATAGGGCAATGGGTAAGAAAAAGAAACATAAGAAAAAGCCTATCAAATGGCAAGATTTGGCGATCGGCGCATTGATAGACTTAATCATTGGAACAATCTTAATCTTAATAGATAAGTTGTTAGGCTAAAAGCCAGATCGGAAGAGCGTCGTGTAGGCAAATAAAATATACCACAAACCCAAAGCCAAGTAAAGCGTATGATTTTGAAATTAGGAATTTTCTTAGTAGCGGTTGGCGCGGCAAAATTGTGTGTTGCTCTTATAATAAGAGCGCACCAACGAAAGAAAGGCGCGAAATGAACATTAACGAGAATATTAAAAAAGCAAGGAAGGCAGCAGGCATTACACAAAAGGAATTAGCGGAAATGATCGGAGTGCATCAAAAAGACATTAGCCGGTGGGAAAATGGAGAACGGACACCGAACATAGAGGCTTTTTCCGGCATCTGCAAAGCCTTAAAAACATCGGCTGATACGTTGTTAGAGTTAGAGATCGGGAAAGATTGAGCGCATGAGAAGGGCGGCAGGTTCAAATGGACTTGCCGCCCGCTTTTTATGTACAATTTCAGAAAGGATATATTTATGAAATCATTCAAACAATTTACATATAATGACCGGTTACGGTTGGAGGTACTTATTAAGGCAAAACATACACCAAAAGAGATCGCGGAAATTCTGCATTTTCATGTAAGCGCAATTTATAGGGAATTAAAGCGGGGGCAATTTGAGGCGTTAAATTCGGATCTTACAAAAGAAATAAGATATAGTCCCGACATAGCGCAGCAGCATAAAGAGGAGGTTTTAGCTGCAAAGGGCGCGGATCTGAAAATTGGGAATGAGCAGGCATTTGCTGACCGGATAGAGGAAATTATAATAAATGAGGGGTACAGCCCTGCGGCGGCACTGGCAAAAGTGAAAGCTGAAGGATATGATTTTTCAATATGCGTAACTACTCTATACAGTTACATTGATAAGGGCGTTTTTCTGAATTTGACAATGAAACACCTGCCGGAAAAGAGGAAAGGGAAAAAGAAACATAAGCGGAAAACCACACAAAAGCGGGCAACAAAGGGGGAGAGCATCGAGAACAGACCGGACGAAATAGACACGCGGGAAGAATTTGGGCATTGGGAAATGGATACCGTTGTAGGGGCGCGGGGAGTTTCTAAAAAATCTTTATTGGTACTGACAGAGAGAAAAACGCGCAAGGAAATTATTTTTTTGCTGAAAGAGCATACATCGGCAGCAGTTGTAAAGGCGTTAGACCGATTGGAAAGGAAGTTAGGAAAGAAATTTAGAGAAATCTTTAAAAGTATAACCGTAGACAATGGATCGGAATTTGCAGATTGGGAAGGCATGGAGCGATCCAAGCGCAGCAAGAAGAAAAGGACAAAAATATATTACTGTCACCCATATAGCAGTTGGGAGCGCGGCAGCAATGAGAACCAAAACAAATTAGTGCGCCGTCACATTCCAAAGGGCGTAAATTTTGATGATAAGACGCAGGGGGATGTTGACGACATAGCGGAATGGATCAATAACTACCCGCGCCGCCTGCATGAGTATAAGACGGCAGAGGAATTATATAATAAGGAATTGGAAAAGATTGCAGCATAGAACGAATGTTTGTTATGCAAGTAACCTTTATTTCGTGCGCCCATTTTTAGGCATCGCAGAAAGCGATCCGGATCTGCATCGAACCATAACCAAAACTTCTATTATGTGAAAATTGCACAACAAACAACATTATTTATTGTGCATATTGCCGAAAGCGAAAAAATCAAAAAAATTTTCGCATTTAATGTTGACATTTTGTTATATTAAATTCACGACACACAGCGAGTATAACTTGATTGCTAACAGGTCTGATTCTACTCTCATAATTACAAATTGCGGAGCGGCTTATGCCTATTCTATTGCCAAATTCTTCTTGGCTTAGTTTTTTGTCCTTTCGAATAGCATAAAGTCTACCTTCAAGACAATTGCCATATTTTCCAAAGTCCAAAATATTCACCTCCTTACGAAAGCAATAATAGCGCATAAAATACACATTGTCAACAAATTGCGAAAATAACACCCTATAAAATACACGTTGTGTATTATGATTGATATAACGAAACATATAAATACACAACGAAACACATAGAGTAGAAAGGAGACGTGTAAAAATAAACATTCAAAAAACCCAGACACGAAACATCCAGAAAGAAGGAAAAGCGGATAGTATATGCAATCAATAGCTACATTACATAATATTTTAAAAAGTAAACAATTTGGGCTTTGAAATACAGCGACCATGAATGACAATAATTTTCTTTGAAAAAATAAACCTCGCAAAACGTGCCAAAACACGGAAATTCAGCGCATTTTAGGAGGAATTTTTATTATGATTAAGATATTTTTCGTCTGCCACGGCAGCGCGGTGGATAGCCGGGAATTGGCGGTATTTGTGTGGCAAAACGGGGCAATGCGCGGCATTGGAGACGGTGGAGCGCTACGGTTTTACTACGAGTGGGGGAATTAGAAGTAGAGGCCAAAAAGTGATTTAAAGTAGTGAACATGGAAGAATAGAATGACATTTGTGTTCAGTTTTGAGAAGCGCTATGTAAGTATAAAATGTGAAGTTTTCAAAAAAATTGATTCATAACAGGATAAACTTATAAATTCGCTGTATGAGTTTTTCAGAAGATCTTTTTCAATAATTGGGGAAATAGAATATGAAAACCGCATATAATGGCTTAGTTTATAAAGAAAATATAAATATTTTATAAAAATCAAGTTTATAAGTTTATCCTAGATTCATAATAACTGTGGTTGATTTTTAGAGAAAATTATGCTAAGCTTTATCCATATTTAGTCTAGGGTATGCTAAGAAAAATGTAATAAAGATGGAGAAAAATGTGGATAATGATTTTGTTTTTACGTTGAATCAAAGAAGCAAAAATTTTAAATAATAAAAATGACTATAATACTTCAAAGAAAATATTCGTTTCGATCTTTGAAAAGGAACTTAATAATCAACAAACTATTGATGCTTGTAAATTGTTGTGTTTACTTGAACGCAAGATTGGTAATTATGAATTGGCTCTTAATGCAATAAAATATGCAGTCGATATGGCGCAAAATATTATTGATGAAGTTGGCGCAGACGATATTGATGCATTTGCGTAGCAATTAAAACATATGCGATATGCTTAATGAACCAAGGAATAGTTTATGATCAACAGGAAATATATTCAAGCTCGATTTACATTTATCGTTAAGTTAAAGAGTTATTCCGGCAAATTTATCTTAGAAATCTTGAAAATTCTGGAATTTTAATTAATGCTCTTTTTATATTGGGTACGGCTTTATATAATCATGGAGATACCTTTGCAGCTAAAGAGACTTTTGAGGAGGCTTTACCACTTTTTTAGGAAAATTTTGGCGGAAGTAAAGAGTTGTACGAAAGATATCATGCTATAAGGTCTATTCTAGAGTCAATTAATGAAAATTTGCAATAGGGTTAGCTAGGAGTATGAATTTTTTGAATATTATGAAAGGGATATATGTTTTTGAGTAGGCAGTTTCTAAATATGTTTTAGAGGGAGTAAACGGTACTATGAATGGGACAGTTCGAATAATTGGATATCCAAATGAACCTGAAAGGATTCCTGCATCTGGAGCCCGTATTTCGACAACAGCGGGAGATTCTCTGGAAATTTTCGACAATGCAACAAATGCCGAAAATAATCAGAGATTAGTTAAAAAGGTACTCAGGTCAGGACATAAGACGATCATTGAGCATATTGCTTTTAATCTGGCATTTGTTAATGTGTCAGCCTATGTGGAGCAATTTATGCTTGAGTTCAGGCTTGCATCTTTCACTGTTAAATCAAGACGCTATGTGGACTTTAGCAAAATGGGGTTTGTTACTCCATCTTTTGTGGATGACAATGGAGAACCGTTGAGCAATGCGGATAAGCTCAAGAAAATCTACAGTGAGCACATGACTTTTCTTTTTAAAGAGTATGGAGAGTTCGTCGAAGCGGGTATACCGAAAGAGGATGCAAGATTTTTATTGCCATATTCTTACAAAAGCAATTTTTACTGTACAGTAAATGCTAGGGAATTATGCAAAATCCTTTATTCCATGCTTTATGGCAGAGGGAGGGAAAACTCTGAGATACATACATTAGGTGAGGATTTGTTGAAACAAGCGGCAGAGATCTGTCCGTTTATTTTTGATGATTTAATGAGGATGGAGCGCGGTGATGAAAATAAGTATGACAGAATGGCTGAGATAACGGATGTGAAAGAGAATCGGGAATGGCGCTTTGATAATTCCGTAGAATTATTAAACCATACAGAGAATCCAGAGATGGTAGTCGCCAGGGCAGCGCTGATAGGACATACAAACCTACCAACCAGTCAAATTGAGAATAGATTGAAGGATCAAAAGTATGTAGAGCAAATCATTGAATTGGTACTCCCAGACCGACGTCCCCGCGAGTTAGAGCAGATTAATTTTACTTTTCGCATAAACAGCGTTACCTTGGCAGCAATCACTCATCTTACGAGACACAGAATGCAATCGATAATCATACCGCCTTTTCAGGATGTTTGCAGAAGCGAGCGGTATGTTGTTCCAGCTACGATAGAAGCGAATGCGGAGATTTTGCAGAGATATCATGCTGCTTACGCGAAGACCAAAGAATTATATGAGAAACTTCGCGCGAACGGCTTGAAAAAATCCGAAATATCTTATCTTTATTTGAGTGGAAATGTGATTGACATTACAACGACAATGAATGGCAGAGAACTATTAACCTTTATCGCATTGCGTTCCTGCAACCGAACCCAATGGGAAACGCGTAATATTGCAATTAATATATTAAATTTGTTAAGAGACGTTTCGCCAACGCTCTTTAAACATTTTGGACCTAGTTGCTATATATTTGAAAGATGTCCGGAAGGAAAAATGTCATGTGGAAAGTATACTGAAGTGCAAAAGCGGTTCAACGAACCCTCAGTTGCCTTTAAATAATGCTATGACAGACTGATAGTATGTAGATTGAAATTTGGAAGAGTATTGGGAGATTTTTACGATTTTCCAGAATATTACTCTCGAGAGTCAATAGGGGAAGCAGTATCTTTTCTTATATCCAGATACTGTGAGCTTTATAAGATTGAGAGGAATAAATGCTTTTGGATCAATGCAAAAGAACTTACATCCAGTATGGAACTTGGCGAACTAATTCTGCTGGCTGCAAAACGAAATATGATTGTTGAATGGGAAGTTAGCATGGATTATTATGGATACGACATAGATTACATTGAGGATCCGGAAAGAGATGCCGATTATGTAATTGTCGACAAACAAAGCATTGAGAGGATAATACAGCTTGGTTATATAAAAATGGATATGCAGGAAGCGGCTAGGAATTATTCTTACTTTAGACCACATGATTCTTTGCGAACCAATCTTTGACTTGCTTGTTCCAAAAGACTATGAAACCCCACAATTCTATATGGAAGAATGGGTACAGATCTCAAATGCTGCTCATGAAATGTTTATTCTGATAGAAGATTTACAGTTAGATTTGAGTTCGGAAGCCCTTAATAATGATGATTTTAAAGAAGGATTGCTTAAGAATTGAGGCATCCCATATGCTGATTATCAGATTCATACGCTAATTTTATTAGGCAATAGGATTTTTACTTCACCCAATAGATTTAAGCATTCTATTCGATATATTCATGAACTTGATATGCTATTCACTGATGGCATAATAAATAGTTCTTTTGGAAAATGGAGATATTGGAAGAATGAAGGGTTTTCTGAGAATGATTTCTTGCGATACATATCAAATGATGATCCTATGTTGAACGATTTTTTGGATGCAATGGATCTATATCGAATCGTAATAACCTGTGGAGACTATAGGTTTGAAAAAGAGTCATATTCCTTGAATATACTCAAACACTTTGAATTGGATGACACAAACCTTGTTGCGCTGAATACAGATGAACATTTAAAAATGAGGGAAGAATTTCAAAAAAAGCATGAGGAGACGCTTGAAGCGGCAAAGAAAATAATTTTCCAAAAGATAGCTTTAAGGATTTAAGCATCTCTGTTTACACATCCAAGCAATCATCCGTATGATTCAGAATTGATAATCAGCAAAAATGGAGTGATAAAATTTGCCATTTATGCACTTTTCCATAACGCAAGGCGGAAATTTTTTATAAATTACGAATCGCCATGATTTTGCTTTGCTATACTAGAAAATCGGTATTTTGGAGTGTAGCATTTAAAGTCCTTTCATCATGCGTGTGGACATCAGGCAGGTTTCTCCATTGGCAAAATGAATGATTCGTTTTTTTGTGTCAACTTCTTTTATGTCCTTTTTGTTTACTAGAAATGACCGATGGCAGCGTACAAAATTACCGCCTAATGTGTTTGTCAGTTCTTTTATGGTGCTGAAAAACTCAATTTGCCGGTCTTTTGCATGGAGAATGACTTTATGGATATTGCTGGAAGTTTCAAAAAATAAAATATCCTCATAATCCACGCTGATTTTTCGTCCGACAACTTCAAGGGTATAGACCTTATGGGTCTTGTTGGTTTGGAGCGTATGTCGTTCCATAGCATTTAACAGACATTCTCTGAGTTTCACTTTCGCTTCGGCAGGGTTGTCTTTTAATACAAAGTCCATCGCCTCTACCCGATACTGAAAAGTCATATAGCTCAGTTCTGAATGTGCTGTTATGAATATGATGAAACCACGGGGGTCATACAATCTGATTTGCTGTGCCAGCTTCATTCCATTCATGTTGCTGTTCAAGTCAATGTCAAGGAAATAAATACCTGTGTTCTGGCTGGTCTTGACTTTTTCCAACAGCATATAAGGGTCTCCTGTATCTAAAGTAAGCTGCATATCTAATTCTTCTATCAGAACAGTATTTTGAATGATATTTACAATAGTCCGCCGCTGTGCGGCATTGTCTTCGCATACAAAGATATCCAACATATGATGTCATTCCTTTCTCTCAGTGAGTTCTATATGTTGTGTAAAATAGTCGCATTTCATTGTTGTTTCTAATAGCACGTTGTCATAAGAACTGATGATTTTTTGGGCGTTCCCAAGCCCGATTCCTTGATGCCCGATTTTTGTGCTAAAGCCTTTTTGCTTTAATTTATGCAGCATTAGACCGTTATCCCGAAAGCGGTTGCTTATGATGATTGATACGCCAGTTTTATTCTGGATGATATTTAAGCCTATTTGCGGCTGTTCTGTCTCCAATGTGGCTTCAATCGCATTGTCCAAAAAATTTCCCAGTATTCTGGCAAGGTCAACCGTATCTATGAGAAAACTTTCCACTTTGTCGGGAATATCAATGGTGATGTCAATCCCCGATTCATGGGCGTAAATCATTTTTGCTGAGAGCAGGCTTTTGATTTCCAACACACTGATGTTGCTAAGCTGGTTCAGCTTATAATCTTCCCCCGTAATCAAATTCTTCGTTGGAAAGATTTTTCTTTCAAAAAAATCCTTTAATCTATCCATATCACCATCTTCAATATAACTAGATAAAGAGAGCAGAATATTAACATAATCATGCTTAAAAGAGCGCAGGCTGTTATACATAGCTTCTAAATTCCGTGTGTAGTCCTGTAAGTCCTGCATGGCTTTCTGCTTTGCTTCGGTCTGTATCTGTTCCAGATAAGAACGGCGCATAGCCAGAAGTAAACAACACATCACAAGCAGATACCCCGAAATGTGTAAGGCATTATTATATATCATTTTGCCGATAGAGCCGTTTTGTCCCGGAATCAAATTATCAAACAGATAGATGGTTATAAGGAGCAGTAATGCAGCATCTATCACATACCATGTCTGCGGAAGACGCAAAATGCCTTTGCCAGACAGGAATACTTTTTTCAGAAGCTTGCCGCAAAGCAGCGTAATCCAATAAAATAGCAAAGTATAAATCAAATCGATGCCGTAAAAAAAATACCACTGATTTGATAAAGGTGAGGGAATCAGTATATAAAGAAAATTTGCCAGCAAATTCTCTGTCACAACGGCAAGCATACATCCAATCATACCCATTAAAACATTCTGTGGCGCAGTGTCACGGCAAGCAATCAACCCATAAATACATACCGCCGCCAGAATACCGAACAAACCGTATGGAACACAGGCGAGGAGCGTTACAGGCATTCCAGCAACTAACAGCAGTATATAAAGTACGCCAAACGCTTTGAAGTTCATATGCTGAGGCCATACATTGCGGATAGCAAGGGAAAGCCGAAAAAAAGATAGTAGCATTTCAATATATTCCTTCTTTCGATAGTTACTTCCCTAAGTATACTTTATACCATTCTTTATATCAACTACTCCCTGCAAAAATGACGAATAAGTGCGTGTTCTGCAAAAAGTAAAACGCATTTATTCATGAATTGGGGCATTTCATGACTGTTTTGAAAGAATTGCTGTTTTCTCTGGTATACTATTTTGCAGTACATAAATTTATTTTGGAAAGGAAACAGGAAGATATGAAACATTTATTAAAAGGAGCTGCTGTAGCAGCGGTGGTATTGGTTGCTTTAATGGTAATCAATATGTTTTGTAATATGCATGGCATTCACTTAGACCAGACAGCGACAGGTGCAACATCAGCAGTTTGCGCTATGCTGTTTTATCATGGATTGATTAGGAATGAAAAAAGTAAAGATGATGGGAATGAAAAATAACGAGTAATCGTTTCGCAGGTTATATATCTTTAAAGGTATAGATTACTAAAACGTCTGCAAATAAACATAAACGCGGAAAGTTAAGGCAAAATTTTTACATACATAAGAGAAATATAACAAAGCCATACATAAAGATACAGAGCTGATGAACAAGTGAGAAATTACCGTTCGCTGGCTCTGTTTTATTTTATAAGATTTTAAGGTGAACGCCCACCATATAAAAAAGGTGTTATGGTGGGCGGTATTGCTATGCCCGAAAAGACTTAACAGACACTCTCCAGACCTGTTTTAGAGTTTGGGGAGATTTTTTATGATCTGGATTATTACATTTCAAAAATTCAGATTGGAGGAAAAAAGAATCGCATACAACAACAGACGGGAGAACAGGAAATGGCTTATCTGGAAAGAAGCCGAGGAAAATATTGCGGGAGCATGGAGTTGATGAATAAAATTCCTGTCCACAGGGAATACTAAAAAGCTTGCCCGAAATCTTGACATGGGTGCAGCCGCTATGTTATTCTAAAATACCCATGAGGGAATTGGAAGATTGAAAATTAAATAACACATAGATGGAAGAATGGAATGTCAGCCAACGGACAAGGCTGACCGCTGCCGAAAGTATGCTGCCCTTCTTCGGTTGGTGTATGGCAGCATGGTTTTAAATCCCAAAGCCGTTACATAGCATTGCGAATCCGAACAGGAGAAATCACTCTTGTCATTCGTGATGATATCGTGTAGCGGCTTTTTCATTTATCCAAAAGTTAAGAAAAATCGAATCCAAAACGGAGGTGCAGGGACATAGGATTTTCTTTTCAGCGGGTAAGACAGATATGGAAATGCAAAGGAAACGCCCCACAGCCACAGCCAAAAACCGAGTTTTGGAAACCGCTGGACAAACTCTATGAGGTGCATGATGCTTTCAAAAAACGTGTTCCTTACTATCCAACCGCCGCTGAAATCTGTAAGGAGATTGAGGATTTTATCTTAGAACTGCAACAGAAAACAACTCTCCCACAACGGTTTAGCATAGAAGAATTAACGGAACAGGGGGCGGTCTGATATGGCGGTAACGAGCTTATGGCATATCAAAGGGAGCAGGGATTTACAGCACATGATGAAATATCTTATCGACAAGGGCAGAATCCCAAATCCGGTTCCGCCCGTTTAAACTTGAAACTTTTTCAGCTAAGATAACAATCATCGGCGTTGATCTGCTTTCCTGTCCGCTCTTTTCAGATCACGCCCGCCAGCGTTAAAAGATAATATCCCAGCCCAAGCACAAAACTGGTAAAAATCCCGAACAGAATCACCGGCCCCGCTATCGTAAAGATCTTGCAGCCCACGCCGAAGACCTGCCCTTCCTTCTTAAATTCGATAGCCGGCGCCGCAACCGAATTGGCAAATCCCGTGATTGGCACAAGAGCGCCCGCGCCGCCCCATTTTACAATACTCGGATAGATGTTAAATCCTGTCAGTACCACGCTGGTAAACACTAAGATCAGCGAACACCACCCACCGGATGTTTCCTGATCCAGTCCAAGGCTTTGCCCGTAATTAAGGATACACTGTCCCAAAACACATATAATGCCCCCCACCAAAAATGCTTTACCCATCTGAAAAAAAAGATTATGGGTGGGGGTCACCTGCTTCACATATTCCTGATATTCCTGTTTTTTATTTTCGTCCATTGTCAATTTTTTCTCCTTTCCTATATTCATCTTCCTGTATTCCTACGAAATGAAAGATTTCACGATACTGACTGGTATGAAAACTAATTTTCTTCCTTCCCTTCCCTGCTCGCCGTTTCAATCAGCGCCTTATTGACATCCGATTCGTAAATGCGCATTTCCACTTCGATAGGGGTGGGATCCTTCGTGATGCGCCTTCCGCCGATATGGTTGAAAAAGATGATGATACCCAGCGCAAGGCCTATGGAATAAAACACTTCCAGTACCGCCGAGTTACCCGGATTTCCCATGACCATAATGTAAAATTTCTCAAAAATATCCGCAATGCCAATATCGTTATGATAAGCCATAATGGTAAATGCCGTCCCGAAGAAACTGACTGCCGCTACAAACGCGATCTTCAATATCTGCAGAAAGCCTTTGTGCCTGTCCACATTCACCAGTTCCACCAAGGCGTCCGTCTCTCCGATATTCTGCACGGATGCCTCCGGACAGGTCTCTCCGATCAGGGTTATGATCCTGGTCAGGCTGATTGCCGCTTTCTGTACCCCGTCCTCTTTGAATTTATGCACTTTGATCGCCTTTACTTTGGCTGCCACAGCGTTATCGTTGCATACGATTTCGGCAATGTCCTTCAAAAATACGTCCGGTTTCATTACCTCCGTATTCTGCTCCATTTTGATATAAATTTCTGTCTGCGCCATCGTTATTTCCCGCCGTCCTTTTCTATGATATATTGATATATGCCGGCTGCTCACGCCTTCTTTTATATATTTCCTGCTGCTTTACGCGCTTCCCGTCATGCCGCTTACGGCGTCAGCGCCGTAAACGGCTCAAACAATGCGTGGGAAGAAGCTCTGCCCGCAGAGCGCGAAAGCGCTTTGCGAGGTTTTTTCGGGCTTAGTGATTTCCTTCACACTTTTATCGTCCGCCGTACCGGTACACGCCCTCTATAAAATAGATCAGGGATCCTGCCAGCTTGCCAAGCGCCATAAACAAAATAGCGATTCCAAGCCCGTGCCGGAAACCGATACGCCTCGCAAAAATAGGAATGGTATTGAGCATTTCCGCAATGGCAAGGGCAAAACAGCCGATAAAAATACCGGAAAAAATACCGGAAATCAGCAAAATCCCATTCCCTACCACCGTCCACGCCGCTTCTTTCATGATCCCGTTTTTTAAAATAAAACTTCCAAGCTGGCAGTACCTGCCGAAAACACTTAAAATGCATCCTGTGATCGTTCCCGCTATAACGAAGTTCTCATACAGCATAACCTTTCTTCCGGTATGTGTCTTTCCGGCAAACCGGGGCACCAGTCCTACCGTGATCAAAACGGTAAACACACCCCCTGCGGCAAAAAATCCGGCGCTGCAGCTTATCATAATCAAGAATATATTTTTCCACATATCCTTTTGCTCCTTTAGTCATACCGTTGGAGTATGCTTATAACGTGCATCTGACTGAAATAGTTTTGGGACACACTCCAATAAAAGTGTTAATATTATTTGAAAAAAACAATAAATTATACAAAGAAATCCCATCCTCTGTTTTTCGTTAAAACATTGGATGGGATCTCTTTATGTCTGCGTCGGATTTTTTCAAAACTTTGGATCCGGGGAACGCCTACCCGCGGTTCCACCATTTCATACTTTGCGGAAGAATTTTAAAACTGATCTGTTTTGTACCGCCGTACTTCCCTTTTCCCCTGATCGTTACCTTTGCCGTTCCCTTTTTGATGTTATTACTGTATCCGATAATTTCAAAATCGTTGGCTGTCAGTATTGTCGTCCCGAGTTTTACGGTAAGGTCTTTCTCCGTCAGCCCGATTTCTTCTCCCGTATAATAAACTTGTGTCTCTACTCTTGCCGAGGCCTTGGAAATATTCATTCCTTTTGCGAGAATCCGGAAAGTGACGTCCGCGCTGCCCTTATAATTTCCTTTGCCCGTCACGGTAACCGTCAGCAAGGAATCTTTCGGAGGAGTATCGCCCTTTCCAAGCTCGTTTCCGTTTTGATCCGTATAAACATATGTCTTCTCATAATCCGTACCTGCTTTCAGTTTCTTTCCGTTAGCATCCGTCAGCACGGGTACGCTCATAAATTTCCCGGCTTTTGTGTTTTCTTCCAGATCCGGCGCCGTAATGCTGATGCCGGTGTCATCCAGACTTTTAGCCTTTACCGTAAAACTAAGCTGCCTGTTTCCGGTGAAGTTCTTTTTCCCCTTGATCGTTACCGTAGGCGTCTTCCCCTCTTTCGGAACTACCGATGTATGATTGCTATAGCTTACAGTATAGTCCGTTCCTTCTTCCAGTAAAACACCCCGGAAAGTCACCGCTACTTTCGGCCTTGCGCCGCCTTTTTCGTAAAGCTGCTCCGTACTGTTATTTTCAAATACCGCTTCGATCTCCGGATTTTCCCCGGCAATGGAGCAAGCCGTTATTTTAAAAGTTTTTGTCAGTTTTCCGCTGTATTTCCCCGTACCGGTTATCGTCACTTTCGCCGTACCCGCATTTTTATGATTACTGAAACTTAATGTATAATCGCGTCCCTGCGCCAATGTATTGCCCTCTTTGTCCGTGAGCGTCAGTTGATTGGCGCTGCCTTCTCCGAAGCTCTGTTCCATTCCGTTATACACAAGCGGTTTCAGCCCGTTTACCGTCACGGTACTGATAGGGATGCCTTTGATCTTAAAGTTTACCCTGCGTACTCCTTTATATTTGCCCAATCCGTGAATAACCAATACATGGCTGCCTGCCGAAACGCCGTCGTCGCCCGGAGCAAAGGACAGATTGTAATCCACATCCGGTTCCAGCTCTTCCCCCGCGTAAGTCAGTCTGGGCGTATCCTTTCCGAATACAACCGGACCGCCCGTATATGGCTGCTCGGGTATTTTGGAAATCTTCACTTTGCTCATCAGCACATCCTGAGACGGGTCGGCGATGGTAAGCGTGATCTCTCTGGTTCCTGTAAAATTCCCTTTCCCTGTGATGCGGACTTTATAATTTCCGGGGATTTTATAGGCGTCCGTATTCGTACTTTCATCCGGATACTCTACCGTAAAATCCTTTTTATTGGAGAGTTTCTTTCCGTTCCAGATAAGCACGGGAACCGGCTTGACCGCCCTGCCGTTCTGATAGGCTGCGGCAAGATCGTCCGCCTGTACTTCTTCTCCCTTCAGCCCTGCCCCGTTTACAGGTGCAATGCTTTTGGGTGTGATCACAAAAGAACAGGTAAGCGTCCCGGCAAAATTTCCTTTCCCTTTGATCACTACCGTGGGCGCTTTCTCTTTTTCCCCATCTGTCCTTAAAAGATTTGCCGCCGTATTGTTTTTATAGCTTATCGTATAGTCCGTACCTGCTTTTAACGGCGTGCTGCCGTAATATACTTCCACGACAGGTTTGATCGCCTTACCGGTATACGCCTCATCCGGAATGAAATTTTCCCTGTCCGAGCCTTCCGCTTTCAGCCACAGCCCTCTTTCGTCCTTCCAGCGCGCGTACAGTATGAGATTCCCTTTGCTGCCTTTTTTAATGGTTTCTATTTTGTTTTGGTAATTTTCATCCCTATACCAGCCTGCAAACAAATATCCTTCTTTTCCGCCTGCCGGTTTCAGGGTAATGTCTTCCGTTTCTATCGTATATCCGGCAGGATTGCCTGCTGCATTCGTTCCGCCGCCTAATTCATAGGTGATCGTGTATGCAATCGGCTCAAACAAGGCTTCTATGGCCGTATCCTGACTGATATTTCCGTAATCCCCTTTCCAGCCTTTGAACTCATACCCTTCCGGAATCGTGGTAATCTCCGGCGGAGTCGCCGCTTTTCCCGATTTGACCGTTTCCGTTTTGATTACCTCGTTGTTCCATCCGATAAAGGTCACCAAATATTCGGCGTCCTCTACTTTTACTTCACAGGAATCCGTAACCGTCCTCCCTTTATGATCCGTTGTCGTTGCCGTGACAACCGCGTTGCCTTCTGACACTGCTGTCAGTTTTCCGCCTGCCTCTGCCGTAACTACCGCTTCGTCTGAAGATCCCCATGTTACGTCCGTTTCCGTTTTCGTTGTGGGAAGTTCCGTGATGCCAAGGGTTACGGTTTCCCCCAAAGCAATGGTAAGGGATTCTTTTTCCAAAATCAGATCATTGGTACATGCCTGATATTCCGCCGTTACGATATTGCTGTTACCAAATGCGGCGTTCGGATCTACGGCAATTGCCCGGATCATGATATCCTCATTGATAACGATGGGGCCGGCGTATTGCTTTGTCGCGTTTGTATAGTCCGGCACTTTAGGGTTGCCGCCATTGGTCGTATAATAAATCAACGCCCCTTCAGCCGCGCTCAAGGTTACGCTTTCTCCTTTGTCTACCCTTCCCGGTTCTAACGAAAATACCGGCTCTGCCAGCCTTTTTCCGACCGTGATCTGGCAGGTATCCGTTTTTCCGCCTGACTCCGCCGTTATTGTACACCTGCCGTCTCCTACTGCCGTTACTGTGCCTCCGGATACCGTCGCCACATTTTCATTGTCGGTAGTCCAGATGATTTCCTTATCCGTATCTTCCTCAAAACTCGGGCTGATCGAAGCATACAGCGACGCTGTTTCACCCGATTCCATAAACAGGTCGTCAGGTTCTATGCTGACCAGTCCCATCTGTCCGGCCTGCACCGTAAATACCTTTTCTTTCCCTCTGTCATCAGGGCTCTCATGCAAAACATACTGTAGTTTTCCCTGACAAAATGCGCTGCTGTAAACAAACCGGCCGGAAGAATTCAGCTCTTGTGTCTCGTCCCTTACCTCTCCCCCTTTCAGCGAAACGCTGCATATGTTATAGGGCGTATTATAATAGAGTCTGTCTCCTACCATAGACAGGCCCGAAAAAGCGCCTTGCCAGTAGCTCCCGTTCGGAGTTGTCCACGTTCCTATATTGGCCACTAAAACAGACGGCGGCGCATCGATAGAACTTCTCATACAAATGCTTTTTGTACTACTGTCTATGTAATAATAATTGTGATCCAATAAAGACAAAGGCGAATTGTACACTGTCCAAAACGCATTATCATACTTGGAATCCTCCGCTGTCAGATCGACGGTTTCGCTGCCCTTCGTAATGACCCAGCCATAATGTCTGCTCCTTACGGCAGACTCCGTCCCAAACGCTTCATCGCTGACGAACATATAGCCATGCTGAACCAGCCCGAGTCTGTCCCACACCGGATCGTCCCATGTGGTATCCACCTGATAATACTGTCCGTCCAGCTTAACCAAATTCCATGCATGGTTCATGGCGTCGCTGGTTACCATATAACATTCTATCCCCGACCTGTTCAAAAGCATCTTATAGGCAAGGGCATATCCCTGACATACGGCCGCCCGGTCTACCATAACGCCATAGGCCGAATACACGTTGGGCGACATCGTACTGTTCAGATAATTTTCATAATCATATGCACAGTTTAAGACAATATATTCATGCAGCGCTATGGCCTTTTCCAAGTCCGTCATGCCTTCTTTCACGACAGACAAAGCTTCTTTTACCGCCTGATCGAAAGCGGCATCGTCGAATCCTTCCGCATATGTCATATAAAGATCCAGTACCAGACCTTGCGCATCCATCGAATAGCTGAATGCGCCGTTCACAAAATACAGATCCGGATGCTCATTGATCACCCCATGCACCAACGCACCCACCATGTTCCTCGGGATACCATACCCCGATACGTCGATGGTTTCTTCCTTTTTCAGAAACTGCTCATATAAATAGGTTTCCGCTCCGGAAAAGTCTGTCTCCACATACAGCGAAATCCCATATTCGTCCCCGGCCTCTTCCCCGCCTACCGTAAAAGAGCCTTCCTGATAAATCCCCTCTCCGCCATCTACATGACTGATTACCGGCTCACTGTTTTCTTCCCGGTCCTCCGGTATCTGTGAAGACGTTTCTTCCTCTTTTAGATCCGGCACGACAGGAATCTCCTCCGTTGCCGGCGTCTGTAACTCTTCTGTTTCTTCTTCCGGAATGACCGGCGTTTCCGATTCTTCCTCCGACGTTTCCGTATCCTCGTTTTCTCCTTCCTCACTCGGTACCGGCAAAGAACTCTCGCATTCTCCATCCGGAAACGTCATGGGATCCGCTGACGCTTCTTCCGAAACGGATCCGGTTTCCCCTTTCTGCGATTCTTCCTGAAAGAACGCATCGTCTGCATCGTCCGGATCCGTTTCGCTTATCTCCGCATGTCCCCTCTCTTCCCCTGCTGCCGTTACTGGCAGGGCAAACGACTGCAGCACCATTCCGGCTGCAAGCAGTCCGGCTAGAAATCGTTTTCTCATTACCTCTCCTCCGTTTCTACATCATAAAAATTTAGAACGTATCTAAAACATGCTTTGACACTAGTTTACTTCCTATATCGGATTATGTAAAGAAATCCGTTAGAAGTAAAAAAAGGCAGGTAAAAAAGCTAAAAAAAGGATGGCAAACCTGCCATCCTTTCTCGATCCTATTATTTATTCCGCTGCTTCCGTACTTTCTTCTGTAGAAGTTTCTGTCTCTTCTGCAGGAGTCTCGGCTTCTGTACCGTCTTCCGCTGCTTCTGATCCTTCTACCGAAGCTTCTTCTGTAGGAGCTGCCTCCGTAGAACCTTCTTCCGTTTCCGAAAGATCTGCATCCTCATTGTTCTCTGCCGAAGCTTCATTGTTCTCTGCCGGAGTTTCGTCATTCTCTGCCGGAGTTTCTACCGAAGACTCTACAGGTGTAGATTCTACAGGCCCCTCTGCATTTTCTCCGCAAGCTACCAGTCCAAACATGGAAAGTGACATTGCCAATCCTAACATACAAATTTTTTTCTTCATCTTTTTTCCTCCTCGATACTTTGTATCAGATACTATGTATCTTTTTGCTTTCCTTGAAAGCTCCTTTAGAATATCGTGAATTTGTGTCCAAAATGTGAACGATTTTTAAATAAATTGTACTCTGGCACATACATTTTATAAATCTTAAGAAAATAAAAAACTAAAACACCCCACAATAATGGGGTGTTCCAGCCTTTCTTATTTCTTCCGATCCACAATTTTATATATTTATTAATATTTTATTAATATCGTGTTCATATTGTCGTTATTGTGCCTATTGTGTCGAATTTTTATTCTTTTTGCTGCTTCTTGTGTTAATTTCACGATGACTCCCATCCGCCTGCTTCAGCAGGCATATTGATCAGGACCGGGAAATTTTTAATTTTCCGATGACTCCATTTCACATATTTTCTGGTAGAGTTCTTCCGCGCTGTCGACGAGGTTTACCGCTCCCGCTTCTTTCAACGTCTTCGCACTGCGAAACCCCCATGTCACCAAAATACTGTCCATCCCCGCGTTCCCCGCCGTTTCCACGTCCACTTGGGAATCGCCTATAAAAAGCGCCTTATCCTTACTGACCCGCATTGCCCCAAGCGCAAGATCGACCTCGTCCACAGCAGGTTTTTTCGGCACGTTTTCTACCGCGCCGACGGCGATTTCAAAAAGTCCCCCAAAATAATGAGGAATCATTTTTTGGACGGCTTCATTGCCTTTATTGGTCACCACCGCCAGTTTACGCCCCTCGGATCTAAGCTTTTTCAAAAGTTCCTCTATCCCTTCATAGGGCCTTGTCTTTACCATACAGTTTTTCTTATAATATACCATAAAGTCGGAATACATTTCTTCTATGAGCCGCCCCTCCGTCCCTTCGGGCACGCTGCGCTCGATCAGTTTCCGGATACCGTTTCCCACCGCCCTTCTTACTTCTTCCAATGTACGCCGGGGAAACCCGTATTTTCCCATAATATAATTTACACTGTCCTTTAGATCTTCCAATGTGTCCAATAAAGTTCCGTCCAGATCAAAAAGCGCCGCTTCGTATTTTTTCATGCTAACTCCCATCTGCCCGCTTCAGCGGGCATACAAATCAGGGGAATGAATTTTCAAACACGCTCTAATACCCCTTTATGTGCTTCAGCAAACATACCCGTATGCATTTTCTGTTTTTTATTATGACACATTTTATAGCGGGAGGCAATAGAAACTACTTCAGCACCTCCGTCCTCATACGGATCAGGATCTTCTTTTCCATACGGGATACCTGCACCTGCGAGATCCCCAGTTTTTTTGCCACTTCCGTCTGCGTTTTCTCCTGAAAATACCGCATCCGTATCAATTCCTTTTCTTCCTCCTTCAGCGTATTCAAAAGCTGCTCTAACAGCATATGATTGAGCATTTCCTCCTGTTTATTGGAGTTCTGTGCGATCTGATCCACCAGATAGATCTCGCTGCCGTCGCTTTGGTAAACGGACTTATAAATGGATTCCACCTCTTCGTTTGCTTCTAAGGCCGTGACAATGTCTTCCGCCGGTATTTCCGTTATTTTACTGATCTCCTCTATCGTAGCCTCTCTTCCGTTTTCTTTGGTAAACTGTTCAGCCGCCCGCTTCGCCTTCCATGCGTTTTCCTTTAGGCTCCTGCTGACCTTTACCATGCCGTCGTCCCGTAAAAAGCGTTTGATTTCTCCTACTACAAGAGGAACCGCATAAGTAGAAAATTTCACATCATAGTCGGGATCAAATTTGTCTATGGCTTTCATCAGTCCGATCGTCCCGATCTGGAACAGATCCTCCGCCTCCACTCCTCGTCCGATAAACCGCTTTACAATATGATGCACAAGACCAAGATTATTCTCGATCAGCCTTTCCCTTGCCTGCATATCCCCCTGTCTTACTCTGGAAATCAGTACTGCATTTTCTTCCATACCAATAACCATGCCTTTCTTTTTGCCTGCTAACTCCCATCTCAGTCTTCCCGTTCCGCCCACGAAGTAGCGCCGATCTTCTTAACCATATGTACCTTTGTTCCTTTTCCCGGTTCGGATTCCACTTTCAGTTCATCCATAAACGCCTCCATAAAAGAAAATCCCATACCGGAACGCTCTAACTCCGGCTTTGTGGTATATAAAGGCTCCATTGCCTTATCAATATTTTCGATCCCGACGCCCTCGTCGGATATGGTAATATGCAGCGCCTCCTTTTCAATATAACAGATCATTTCCACCATCTCGTCGGATTCTCTGTCTTCTCCGTATCCATGTATGATCGCATTTGTAACTGCCTCCGAAACGGCCGTTTTTACATCGGAAATTTCCTCCAGCGTAGGATTGAGCGGCGTCATAAAAGCCGCTGCCGTCATCCTTGCCAGACTTTCATTGGCGGATATCGCCCTAAATTCCATTTTCATTCTGTTCATATTCTTCTTCCTGCTCCCTTCTCAATTCTTTTCCTTACAGACCATTTCGATCATTTTATCCAAACCGGACATATAAAGTATCCTTTTGATATGCCTGTCCACGTTGACGGCATACACCTTACCGTTAAAGCAGACCGCTTTCTTGTAGCGCCCCGCGATCAGCCCGATACCCGAACTGTCCATAAATCTGGTATCTTCAAAATCAAATACGATACTGTTTGCCTTTCCCTGAATCAGAATCTGATCCACGCTCTTACTGATACAACTCGCCTGATGATGATCGATCTCCTCCGGAAGCTTCACCATCAGATAACCGTCGATCACTTTAAAACCATCTTCCATACTCTCGCCTTTTTGCATATTTTTACTCCTTCCTATTTTTCCCATTTTTTTATAATTTATACAAAAATATAAGATCATTCCCAAATCAGGACCGGGAATTTTTTCATTTCGCAAAATTCGTCGCGAAATCATCTTTTTCGCCCAAAAAAAGAGAACATAATCTTTATGTTCTCTTTTGTATCATTGCGCCTGACGGCGCGCATCTGTTTAATTGCCTTCCAGTTCGTCTAAAAACTGCTGGGACTTTCTCGACCTTTCCGAATTGGGGATCTCCTCGATCACCCTTTTATAAATTGCTATCGCCTTTTCCTTTTCTCCTGTCTCTTTATAACAGTTTCCCAAATAGTACAGCGCAAATCCGTTTTCCTGATTATACTGGACAACCTTCTCCAAACTGGGAATGGCCTCCGCAAACTTTTCATCCATATAGGCTTCATAACCGATATCATAATACTGGTCGGCTAACTTAGGACCGATCTCAGTACGCAGTTTCTGATACATTGCCTGAAAAGATTCGGAAGTTTCCGTAATCTCCACTTCCCCTGCGATGGCATCCAAATACCCTTCAATGGCTACCGCATCCTCCGGATTCTCCATATAAGCCTGAATCGCCTGTATCATTTTATCCATGATCGACAGCGTCCCGTCCACACCTACATAATCTTCCAACTGTCCCTGCAGGGTTTCGTTCTGTGTAGTCAATAAGCCGATCTGCTGGTTCAGATCGTCGATCGTAGCCGACTTCGCGTCCGACTGCTCGCTGACCGTCCTAAGCTCCGCGCTCACCTTCTCCCTCTCATCCTGCACTCTGGAAGGAAGGATCAAAAACCATACCGCGGCGATCCCGATCCCAATGCCTAACCCTATCTGTAAAAGCGCGGCAATACCGCTCTTTTCTTTTCCGCCTACCGGCTGTATGATCGTTTCATTGCCGCTTTGGTACTTGACGGCATCTTCGCTGACATTTCTCTTCCTGCCGCCTGACTTTGACGCTTCTTCCAAATTCAGGACGCCGTCCACTTCTTTAAGATACCTGAGAGTGGTCGTGTTGCTCCTGTCGATCTGATAGCACCTGCGCAGTTCCTTTCCCGCCTTGTCCCAGTCCTCGTTATTCATATACAATAGCGCCAAAAGCTGGTGGGCCCTGACAAATTTAGGATTCAGGGAAAGCACTTTTTTCAATTGGATGATCGCCAGATCCAAACTGTCCTGATTACAATATGCAAGCGCCTGATTATACTTTTTGGTCGTCTGGTTGATCGTCTCCAGACGGCTTGCGTTCGCCTGTATTACATCGATGTAATCATCTGCGATATTTTTATTAGGTTTCAGGTTTTTACTGATCACCCATTCGCTCAGGGCCGGCGCCGCTTCACCCATTTCGAAATAAACAAGCCCCAGCAAATTTCTTGCTTCTATATTATCTTTATTAAATTTCAAACTCTGCCGCAGACTTTTGACGGCGCCGGTCAGATCTCTCACCGACGCTTTCTCCAGACCATCGTTATAATAATGGTTGGACGCATACATGATCTTCTTGTATACGGAAACGTCAGCCCCGCATTTGGTACAGAAATCATGCTCGGACAAGCGGCATCCGCAATAATAACAATTCATACCCTACCCCTTATTCTTCTTCCGGCTCCGATTCTTTCACCATTTTGATCAAAAGATCCGCCATGTCCGTTAAGTCCTGATTATATATCGCTTCTTCCACATCCTCTATCTCAAGGCTGGGATGGAATTTCTTTAATTCTTCTTCAAAATCTATCATCTGTCTGCCTCCTCATATATGCTTTCACCTGACCGACAAGATACAAAGAACCTACTATGTAAAGACGGTCCTTCTCGCCCCTTAAACGCTGCATTTCTTCAAATGCCTCTTCTACCGTTTCAAAATAAAGATGCCTGCGGTCCTGAAACGGTTCCGCCGCACGTCTCATTTCCTCCGCCGTCACCGTCCTGCCGTTTGCAAGCGGCGCCGTTGCGACAATCCCGAAAAGGCCGCTCTTCTCCAGTAAAGAGAGCATGACGTCCACCTTCTTATCACGCACGGCAGAAAACAATAAAAGCCTTGTCCCTTCGCAGTCATCCTCTCTCGCCGTCTCCAGAAAAGCTTCTATTCCGTCTTCATTATGCGCGCCGTCTACAAAAACGCCTTTTTCGACTTCCTCCATCCGGCCTTCCCAAACGGCTTCCCTGATTCCCCTGACAAGCTGCGCCTTTGTGATCCGGTTCCCTAAACCGAGCGCTTCTACCGCCGTTACGGCGATCATGGCATTCTCCGCCTGATACCGCGCTCCGCTTGACAGACCAAGTCTAATATAACCATAATACCGACTGTGAAAAGAAAAATCAATGTTTTTATTCGTATTTTTGTAAATAGCATCGCGCTTTGGCAGAACCGGGATGGCCTCGCACCGCTTTTTTTCCGCTTCTTTTTCAATCGTTTCATTGACTTCTTCCCTGCCCGCATAGTAGACTACGGGCGTATTTTCTTTCAGTATCCCCGCCTTTTCCGCAGCGATCTGCGTAAGCGTATCTCCCAGATATTCCATATGGTCGAAACCGATCTTCGTGATCACGGAAAGCTCTTTTTTTTCCACACAGTTGGTAGCATCCAGCCTGCCGCCCAGCCCTGTTTCCAGTATGCAGTATTCCACCTTCTTTTCCTTGAAAAAAAGCATGGCGATAAAAAACATATATTCAAAAAAGGCAGGGTGATATTCTCCGTCCAATCGGTCGTAAATTTTCAGAAAAAGAGACAAAAATTGCTCCTTTCCGATCATCTCGCCGTCCGCCACAAAACGCTCGCGCACGTCGACAAGATGGGGAGAAGTAAATCTGCCTACGGAAAATCCCGCCTCCCTTAAGACCGAACACAAATAAGCACAAACGGAGCCTTTTCCGTTTGTGCCTGCTATATGGATGATTTTCATATCTTCTCCGGCACAGCCTAACTGTTTCAAAAACTGCGCCGTTCTTATCCTATCGTTTTTCTTTGTAAATTTCGGAATATCCAAAATATATTCCACTGCCTGTTCATACGTCCTGATTTCTTTTTTTTCCACTTCCGCTCCCGTCCGTACTACATCACTCTCACGGTAGCCTCTACCATACCGCCCAGATAACTGTACTGCATGAAGCTGGTATCCCGTTCTACGATATACTTACAATCCGCCACGCCAATGACGACTCCTCTGTGGACGCTGCCTTCCGTAATGATCTTGGCATCCTTGCCCTTCTCGATCTGCGCGGACAGGATCTCTTTTTCCTGATTGATATCGTCAAGTACGGCAAAACATTCGTCCTTCTTACGGTTCAGCTCCGCAAGCCGGTTTTCCTCTCCTTCCGTCATGGTCGAAGCACGGAGACGTTTCTTTCTTAAAAGTTCCGACATAACGTCGACGGTCTTTTTCAGTTCCAGCTGCGCCGCCTCTTCCCTTGCCGCCATACCGATAAATTTCTCGTAAACTTCCTGTTCGTAGCCTGCATGGACGGAGGTTTTGATCTCCGCATCGTTTCCCAGCACGCCGGCCTCGACTCCCATAAGTCCATGGGTATATCCGCCCATGATCACTCCCTTTTTACCGGTGGCCTTCACGATTCCCTCTGCCGAAACCTTGGAATTCAAAATGATGTTGGCGCAGACGTCTCCTCTTGCGGTAACCTCCGCATGTTCGATAAAGTCGGCAAAAACGCTGCCTCTTGCGCTGACCTTTGCCTTCTTTCCACCCTGTATGCCGCGTTCCAAAACAATGTCGCCGCCTGCATACAGATTCGCCGATTCCACCGTACCTTTGATTACAATATTACGTCCGGCACGGATCATAACACCGGCGCTGACATTGCCGCTGATCTCAATGTCGCCGAAAAATTCTATTTTTCCCGTAACAAGGTCTACGTCGTCGTGAACTTCATGGGTACTTTTAATGTCTATCTTATTGTCTTTGATCTCGATCTTGCCTTCCTGAACGGCAATATAAATATCGGAATCCGGTTCGTGGGAAATTCCTTTTCCTCTGAGCGGCGGCAGCTCCTTTGCGGGCTTCGCCCTTGTTTCCGCACCGCGCACATTGTATCCGGCTTCCCCTTGTACGGCATGATGATAAACGGCGACCACATCGCCTTTACGCACGTTCTGTAAGGTGCTCATACTCGTATAGTCTACGGAACCGTCTTCCCTCACGGCGGGCGCCCTGTTAACGGTAGGCGCAAACTTATATTCATAATAACCGTCGATCCCCTCTACAGCGTCTCTTCCCAGCGCAACTTTGATCTCCCGGTTATAAACTTCCTTTTTGGCCACTGCGGCAATATTGGATGTATGAAAACCGCGCACCACGCCGTTTTTTTGCAAAAATTCCATAATGTCTTCTTTGGTGAATTTCTCGCCCTCCGTAACGGGCGGGAGCAGATAAAGCCATGCGATCATATTATCCGGTTCGATCCTTACATAAGAGCCGTTGTCAATCCCCTGTTTTACCGGCGGTTCAAGCTGTCTGCCGATGTTGCTGAGCGGACTGCCGGGACTTGCCCATGGCATCTCTACTCCTGTATTATTTGATTTTTCTCTTGTCATTGCAGATGCAAAAGCTTCCGGCATATCTTTCCCCCCTTCCCCATTGTATCCCTATCATATATGGGGAAGAATCGCAAAGCGATTCTTCTGTAAAATAAAAGTCTTTTTATTATTATCCGTTATTTTTGGATTTGTTGCAAGTAGTTATGTGTAAATATCCTATTATTTTATTTTCTCCGCTTGATCCGCTGCCCGTAACAGGCTTTCTTCAGTCGTCCGCATAGGAATCCATAGAAACATTTCAGGATTTTTTAAGCTGTGCCAGCCTCTCTTTTACCGTCTCCAGCATATCGGTATATTTTTCCAGCTTTTCTTTTTCCTCTGCAATCTTTGCCTCCGGCGCCTTGGCGACAAACTTTTCATTGCCAAGCATTCCTTTCGCCCTTGCGATCTCCCCGTTCAGCCTCTTTTCTTCTTTTTCCAGCCTTTCGATCTCCTGTCCGACATCAACCAGCTCCGCAAACGGGATATAAAGCGTTGCCCCCGGAATCACAACGGATACCGCGTCTTCCGCAATGCCTTCCCTGTCTTTCTGCATCGCCACATCGGAGGCGTAGGCAAGAGAAGCAAAAAACAGCCTGCCCTCCGTAAAAGTCTTTAAGATTTCTTCTTCCTTGCTGACAACAAATACCTGCGCTTTCCTGCCCGGCGCCACATTCATCTCGGTTCTTACGTTACGGATTCCCCTGACCGCCGCTTTGATCGTCTCAATATCCCCTTCTTCTTTGATAAAGCTTCTTTCTTCCCTGTACTCCGGCCATTTAGAGATCATAACAGACTCTTCCTCGCTTTGGAGCGTGGTAAAGATCTCTTCCGTAATAAACGGCATATATGGATGCAGCAGCTTTAGCGCGTCGATGAGCACGGTCTTTAACGTATAAAGCGCGGCGTTCTGGCTGGCTGCGTCGTCCGAATTATAAAGTCTGGGCTTGACCATTTCGATATACCAGTCGCAAAATTCGTCCCAGATAAAATCATACACCTTCTGTACCGCGATACCCAGTTCAAAATTCTCCATATTGTCGGTAACTTCTTTCACAAGAGTATTTAATTTGGACAGGCACCATTTATCCGCCGGCTCTAAGCGGGCTTTGGCGTCTTCCGGAATCTCTTTTCCTTCCATATTCATCAGGATAAACCGGGACGCATTCCAAACTTTATTGGCAAAATTACGGCTTGCCTCCACTCTCTCATGATAAAAACGCATATCGTTCCCCGGCGCATTTCCGGTGATCAGGGTAAGGCGCAGCGCGTCCGCGCCGTACTGCTCAATGATCTCCAAGGGATCGATGCCGTTTCCTAAGGATTTCGACATCTTCCTTCCCTGGGAATCTCTTACAAGTCCGTGGAACAGCACGGTTTTAAAAGGCTTTTCTTTCATCTGCTCATAACCGGAAAAGATCATACGGATGACCCAGAAGAAAATAATATCATAACCAGTTACAAGGGTATTAGTTGGAAAATAACGCTTAAATAACTCACTATCCACATTAGGCCACCCTAAAGTTGAAAACGGCCAAAGAGCACTAGAAAACCAGGTATCTAAAACATCTTCATCTTGTTTCCAATTTTCTATATCTTCTGGAGCTGTCTTACCTACATAAACTTCCCCAGTAACTTTATGATACCAGGCTGGTACCTGATGTCCCCACCATAACTGTCGAGATATACACCAGTCTTCAATATTTTCCATCCATTGATTAAATGTTTTTTCAAATCGTTCTGGTACAAAATTTACTTTTGAATCTTTTAACTGATTATGTAATGCTGCTTTAGCAAGTGGTTCCATTTTAACAAACCATTGTTTAGATAAATATGGTTCAACAATTGCATTACTTCTTTCTGAATGCCCTACCTGATGCATATGTTTTTCAATATGGTCAACTACTCCAGCTGCTTTAAAATCAGCCACTAATGCTTTACGACATTCAAAACGATCCATTCCCTGATACTTATGAGCCATTTCATTCATTGTACCATCATCATTCATACAAATTGGCATTTCTAAGTTATATTTTTTTGCTAAAGCAAAGTCATTAGGATCATGAGCAGGTGTACATTTCATTACTGCTGTTCCAAACGACATATCAATATAACTATCAGCCATGATTGGTAAAGGTTCACGATTAGCTGGATTAATTGCTTTTTTACCAACTAAATGCGTATATCTTTCATCATCAGGATGAACAAAAATTGCCTGATCTGCAAACATTGTTTCTGGACGAGTTGTTGCAATAATTAGTTGTTCATCACTAT
>OFGZ01000624.1_pt1 | contig 25635 bp, 30 predicted proteins | sample 1521871 | NCBI WGS metagenome assembly OFGZ01 (sample SAMEA3504091, study PRJEB24116) | mouse gut metagenome | biome: mouse gut; feature: mouse-associated habitat; material: faeces | place: Denmark | collected 2011
CCTCGGCCGCGGATATTTCGGTAATGGTAATAGAGCCGAACTTGTAGAAGCCACGGTCGCGTATCTCGCAGTCGAAAATCACCTTTTGCGCCGCCACATCGGCACGGTTGATGTGGCCGAAGATTGCAAGGTTCTCCGGGCAGTCTTTGAGCGGAAAGGTGATTGTCAGCGTGTAGCCGTCGCTGCCGCTGAACATACGGTTTTCGGAAACATACTCAAATGAAGTGCCTTGCTTCAAGGCCGCGAGCCTGTTGTTGACGTAGATTTGCATTATCGTTTTGATTTGGGTGATTTGTTCTTCATCAGTCGGTCGTATTCCTCCTGTGCCTTTTGTATGCCGTGATCGCCGCTGACGGTGTTCACGGTCACAAAAGGTTCGTTGAGCCGGGCGTCGAGGCGGTCGAGCACGGCCACAATTCTGCCGTCGCTCGCCGGGGCTTCCTGCGTGTAGGTGTTGTTCACTATGGTTTGGGGTGCTGACTGCTGCGCGGCGATAACCGCCGGTGCGGTTATTGTCCTCGACACATCGGCTGCTGTGATAGAGCCGATGGTGTTGGTGCGCTGCGCATAGTCCAGAGCCTCCAACAACGGGCGGGTCCGGGGATTATTGACAAGTCGCTGCGAAGCGACCCATTCCCCTTTGTGAACGACACCGGCTTCCTCATACTTGCCGCCGGGAGGTGTAAAACCGCCCTCGGCATAGCCCTGCGCCTCCGAAGCCTGTTGCTGTTTCTTTATGGCGGCAATTTGGATAGCACCCGCGGCCACGGCCATTGCCGCCGCAATCGGTGCGAGGATATAACCGACAACGGGTACTGCGGCAGCAGATCCGTAGGCGTTCAAGGCGTTGGTGGCAGTCTGCGCCACGGCTTGAATGACCTGCATTGCGAACATCTTGCGGTTCGCCTCCTGTTTCGCCTTGGCAATCTCTTTCTCCTTATCCTTTTCAAGTTTCTTCACCTTGTAGGAGTTCCCCTCGGCACGGCTGATTTCGGCATCATACCGTTTGTTGATGGCGGCAGTCTGTATCTCTAACTCAGCTTGCATAAGTGATGAGAGTTGCGAGAATACAGCCGACATACCCGACCCAAGAGTATCGAGCGAGCCGGTAATGGCCTTACCGCCGTCAGAGTTGAGCCATTCGACTGAGTCGGCGATACCGCGCTCCATAGCGCTGCGAGTATCTTCTTCCGCCAAAAGTCCGTATTTCTTTTTGAGAGCGAGTTTGGCTTTCTCGAAAGCCTCCTCGATACGGAGTTTTTCTGCGGCATTGTCACCTGCGGCGGCAATCTCGCGGTCGTAAACGATTTTGAGCATAGCGACATCATCGTCATACTTCTTCTGCGCCTCCTTTGGATTGTCGCCGAAGTATTCCTTTTTCATGGTGGCATACTTCGCCTCAAGGGCCTCAAGCTCCTGTTGGTTCTTCTCGCGTTGGGCGATAAGAGCGTTTTGCAGATCCGTCTCGGCTTGCAGACGCTCCTTTGTGCCCTCGTCATAGAACGCGGCCATTGTTGCGAGATGGGTAAGTTCAAGACGCTGCAAGACTTCATTGTAAGTCGACTGTGAGTATTCACCGTCTATATAATGTTGCTTGGCATTCGCTACTTCGGCATTATAGGCGGCTTCCATCTCATCGGCGGTGAACTTGGAGAGGTCTTGCTTACCTTTGCGGACAGCCTCGTGATATTGTGCCTCGATAGAGAGTTGTTCCGTGGTTGTAAGGTCTGTATGGGCGAGTTGCTTCTTATAGAAGTCAACCGCTATCTCATCCATCTTCTTCGTATAGGCAATGAAATCAGTCTTGCCGGTGGCATAGGAGATACGGGAAAGAGCCTCCTGTTGCTCGCGCCAGTCTTTTTCAGCGGCGAACTTGTCAGTGGCTGATGTGGTTGTTGGCGTGGTTGTAGTGGTATCTCCTCCGCCACCACCTCCTCCGCCGGGCCACTGCGGTTCATCGGGGACGGTGAACGATTGAGCCGAGATTTGGTATTTTTCTGCTAACTGCTGATTGGCGGCATTGAGGGAGTTGAGCTGCGTGTTGACAGTGTTTAGTTCGGAAGTCGTACCGGCGAGCGCATCCTTTGCGGTGCGCAGACGGTCCTGTGCGGAATAAATCTCTTGGATTTTGGCTTGCACATTGCTTGACTTCATCTCGCGAGAGTCGCCGAGGGCGGCACTCTGAATATCCTTGTCATTCTTGGCGTGGGCGGCATCAAGTTCGCGCTGACGCTGATTGACCGTGCCCTGCTGCTGTTGCTGTCGTCCTTGGAGGGTTGTCTGTTTACCCTCCAGTTCGAGGATAAGTTTCTCGTTCTCCTCGATTTTGGCCGCAGCGGCACGGGCACGGGCGGCATTGATGATGGCCGTGGTAAGATTGTCATACTGCTTTTTGGCCTGTCCGACCATAATCTGCTCGATGGAGAGATTCTTGAAGTAATCGGGATAAAGGGCTTGCAGTTTCTCGGCAGCGGCTCTGCGCTTGTCCTTTGCGACAGACTCGTTGGTAGCCTCGTTGTAGAGAGCTTTGAGTCGGGTTATCTCCTTGGAGGAATAGTCGGCAGAGGCCGCGTCAAGGTCAGTCAGCGACTCTTTCCATTCCTCCAGCTCCTTACGCGCCCGCTCCGCTTCCTCACGCGCATCTTTTGTGCGCTGATAAAATGAATAGACAGCTCCGGCAGCGGCAGCAACCAGAGAGATGATTATGCCCCACGGGGATGCCTTGGTGGTTTTGTTGAGAAGCCGGGTGGCGGCTTCGGCCTTAGTCACAGCCCCCGTCAACTGAGCATAACCTATGCGAACAGACAAAATTACAATTTTGGCAGTGCGCATAATGGCGTTGGTCGCGGCACAAACCAAATTCCACGCCTTTGTCGCTACCATAGAGCCTTTTGCCACTACTGTGTAGGCGGCAATCGAGATACAGAGCATCGCGATTTCGCGCTTGTATTCGATGAAGAAGTCTACAAGCTGATTGAGGACGCGGAGAAAAATTCCCGATGAAGTATAGATATGCTTCATTATGGGATAGAGTTTTTCTCCGAGTTCGATGGCAAGCTCGCCGACACGCTTACGCGCTTTGTCAATGGCTGCTTGCGCGGTGTTATTGAATATCTCGTATTCGTGAGTGGCTGATGAAGCCTCGTTGAAGGCTTTGTCAGCCTCTCCCATCTGCCACTTGACTTCGTCAAGGTGCATGGCAAGTGTTGACAGCACCTGCGAGACACGCGCCGCATCAAGCCCCATCTCCTTGAAAGCCGGGGCGAGGGTCATAGTGGCATTTTCAAAACCCACATCCTGCCCCATCTTTTGCAGGGCTTCGAGGAACATCAGAAGTCCGTCTTTGGCAGAATGTTTGAGCGTTTCATTCAGCTTGGCGGCATCCAGTCCGAGAGTGGCTGCAAACTCATGGTTCTTGTTGGCGAGGTTCATTATGACCTTTTGGATAGCCGTTGCCGACATCTCGACCTTTTGGCCGTTGGCATCGAGGACGGCTCCGAAAGCGAGGATTTGCGGAATGGTGAGTCCGGCCTGAGAGCCGATACCCGCCATACGTTGCGCAAATTCTACGAGGTATGGCTTCGATGCGGTACAGTTCTGCGAGAGGACGTTGACAGTCGAGCCGACGGCCAACATCGCATCTTTGGTGCCGAGCATTTCCTCGACCCCGAAGATGTTTGTGAGCTTGGCGATGGTTTGGGTAGCACCCGATCCGAGGTCGACAAGCGCGACATTGATGATGTCGGCAGCTTCGACATAACCCTGCACCGACTCCAATGTGTTCTTACCCAAACGGCCCGCCTCCTGAGCGAGTTCGTTAAGTTTCTCACGGGGAGTTCGGGTATCCATCCGCTTGAAGGCTTCGTTAAGCTGATTGACGTTCTCGGCAGACATCCCCGTGTATTTGATGGTGTTGGCGAGTTGCTCATCCATTTCGGCATAGGCATTGACAGCCTTACGTCCGGCCATTATTAACCCGGTCAATGCAGCGGCTGCACCCATTATGGCTACCTGCCATTTGTTGAACCAATCCATAATCGTCTGAGACATTGACTTTGTGGTAGCCATAGTGGCATTGACCCTCTGTATCTCGGCACGGACGGCACGTATCTTGGCTGTGTGTGCATCCCAAGCGGCTGAGCCTCGCTGTATGCCGTTGAGCTGCTGTTGAAGGGTTTTCAAAGTACGGTTAAGCTCCTTTGGCGTGGCTTTGTCGAGCCTACGGAGGACATTGTCAACATTGAAGGCTGTGCCTTTAAGTTGCTCCATAGTCTTGCGGGTGGAGTTGAGCTCACGTTGAAGCTTCTTCATCGTGGCCTTGTCACCGGCAACGGCGGCTTTGGCGATGCCCTGCTCCAGACGCTTCGCGTCCTTTTCGAGCTGCGATAGCATCTTCTGAGCCTGCCGACCATTGACGGTGAGTATTACGTTGGCGGAGGTATTGTAATTTGCCATAATAGCGATATTTACAGGTGTTCCCTGCAAATGTCGCCCGTCTGTTTCGTAGGCGAAAAGACGTTAAGAGCGGTAAAAAATACGCTTTCAGGGAGGTGTCGGTAGGAACGAACCGACGGGTGTATGCCGTAGTAGGAACAGACTCGGCGGAAGGGTGCCGGGAGGGAAAATCCCGGCTGGGACTCTCAATGGGCGGCGGTGCCGGTCGGGCCCCGTTGAGAGTGCCTTAAAAATTTGACTTTCAGGCAAATTTGCCGCAATTTCAGGGGTCACGCTGCAAACTTTTTCCAGTTTGTAGTGGGTTGAAATTGCTAACGAGTGAAGAATGAGCGAGTTGGGGGTTACGGGGGCTTGCCCCCGTAGGGGCTTTGCACACCCCCCACCGCCCTGCCGCTCGCTCTCGCTCCGACCGCTCCGCTCTGTGCGGAATATGCAGAACCGCCCCAACGGAGGGAGGGCATCGGGCGGTCAAATGGCTTGCGTGTGTGTCAAAATCCGCAATGTGGATTTTGATAGCACACGAAAGCGACCTCTCTCCCGATTTATCGGGGTTGAATGTGGCGATGTGCGGTAATGACGGGGCTGTGCGTAATGGAGGTGATTGCGGCTGATGGAATGTAAGGAGGTCTGAGTGAACTGCGAACCGGGGTGTTGTGCAATGCAATGGAGCGACAGGGAGTTTATTGGCGAGCGCATGGCACAGAGCACCGACAGTAATCTCCCGGCCCCGACTCGCCGTGCGCCGGAGGCCACTCTGACAGACTGAAATGGTCAGCCACAATGCCGGAATGGAGTTATGCTCCGGCTGTTCCGCACATCGGGGCTTGGGGCGGGGTCAGCGTCGCAGACGATGAATGAAATGAAGCCGAGGGCGTGAATGTAGGCGGCAGACTCCCCTGTGGGTGGGGGGGGAACGTGATGAGTGTGTGGCGACCGCGCACGTTGGAGTTCGGAGAGTAGCAGACCGTCATTGACAAGTCGGAGAAGCAAGTGGAGGTTGCTGACCGGCCTGTGCTCGGAACGCGCCCGACACCCTAAGGCACAGCCGTGGGTGTCGGGATTAAGCGTGTAGAGTTCAGGTCGAAAAGTTTGCTGACGCAGATGTAATGTAACGAGCGAGCCGAGTAACGAGGTGTCGCGGAAAGTGGAATGGAATTGGAGTCGGCAATCTTTGTGTCGGCAACCGAAACGGTCGAGAGTCGTAAGTGGCGCGAAGCAGAACCTACGACCCCCGATGCTCGGACTTGGCAATGACTGTGGCTGCGGAGCGGAGAATGGAAACGTGCGGTAAAATGCCATTGCGCATCACGTTCCGGGTGGGGTCGATAATCACTGCCGCATAAATTCGCGCTCTTGGCGAAAAATCCACTCTGCCCTGTAAGGGCGTTGAACAAGTGTGACACCGGCGAAACTCCGTGCGTTCATCAGTCCTCTATGGGTGGGAGGATGATGTCAAATGGCGGCTCGCTCCGACAAGAGGACGGAGATTGGCGGCCTGTCCTCACGGCTCGGAAAAGTCAGCGGAGGTTGCCGGACATACCGCAATGGAAACGCGCCCGACACCCTAAGGCCTTGGGCGTGGGTGTCGGGATAAAAGCGTTGCAATGGAGGTATGAGAAGTTTGTAACCAAAGCGCAGATCCGTAACGCCCGACAACCGTAATGTAGCTTTGCGGAATGGAGGTGTCGGGATTGAGTGGAGGGCAAGCGTCGGGCACAATCTTCGCGCCGACAAACCGAAGCGGTCGTTAGTCGTAAGCGGAATTTATGTAGCCTACGACCAACGAGACTCGGAGTTGGGAGGATGTAGGCTGACACTCGGAGGACGGAAGGAGGTTGTGTAAGCTGACATTTAACATCAGCCGGGAGGGTCAACAAAGATGAACGCGCCATATAAATCAAACGACCGACTCTCGCGAGCCAGTCGTAAGACAATTTATGAAAAAACTTCTACTCTCTGAGTTATGTATAAATTAGCGTGTTCGACAGAAAACGTAAACCAAACAGCCAATCACAAGAATTGTGATGATAACTGCGGCTGTGCCATTAGGCGGATTATAGAGGCGTGTTGTGGCGGTGTGTTCCGTTGAAGCCTCAATAGCCGACTGCTTATAAGCGACCGTGTCAAGACTGTTGTAGGCTTCAACACTATCTCTGAACATCTGCCGCCGGTCTATTACGCGCCCCCTTATTGCTTTTAAGCGGATTATCTCGGAGGCTTCGCCTACCGATGAAGGACGCTCGATTTCGATTTTCAGGGTATCGAAGCTAAAATCGGAATGGCGAATGGCCGAGTCAATCACCGCCACTGTGCGGTGATGTTCGGAATGAGCGAGCGAGTCTGTTGCGGCTGACTGGCTCGCAACAACGGATTTTTGCGACTTGCACCCGGCAATGATGCAGGTAGCAAAAAGGATGATGGTTATATGGCGCATAGGTCGGGGTCGTTTTTGACGATGAATGAGGGGCAAGCCTTGTTTGCGAACTCGTTGTGACCGTGGAGCGTAGCCCCGGGATAACGGCTTTTCAACTCCCGGCAGAGTTTTAAGAGCGAGGCTTTCTGAGCCGCTGTGCGTGTGTCCTTGCCTTGGTTCGCCCAGTTCTTGACGCTACGCGGAGGACAACCGCCGCAGTAGCATACCCCGATGGAGTATGAGTTTTGCCCCGTGGTGTGAGCACCGATTTTCGACTCGTCACGCCCTTTGTATATCGTGCCATCGCGCCCGATATACCAATGATAGCCAATATCCGTAAATCCGCGTGCAATGTGCATTTTGCGGATTTGCTCAACGGAGAAATCCTCCCCCTCCGGCGTAGCCGAGCAATGGAGGATTATCTTGTCGATGCGGCGAGTGTTCGGTAGCGAACCGATGCAGAGGGCAGCCCACGTCTTTGGACCCACAATGCCATCGACCGCGAGGTTGTGGCTACGTTGGAAATCACGGACGGCCTCGTCAGTGATTGGGCCGAAGATGCCATCGGCGATGAGATTGAGCTTTTTTTGCAGGGTGGCGACATCGTTGCCCCTGCTACCTTTCTTGATTGTCTGCATTTTGTGTAGATGAATTATGGGTTGATGAGTTTTCAGAGTTATGGCGGTTGCCACACTCATAATGATATTTGAGACCAAACACCGCCCCTGCGAAAGTCAGTATCTCACCGAAGGCAATGAGGACTGAGTTATGGATTTCGCCGGGCGGTGGAACTATAAATCCAGCGATGAGCAGACCGCAACCTACGACAATCAGAAAGACTGCCGCAAGGAGTTGTATTGTCGGTTTATGTTTGCGAATTTCCATTGTAAAATGTTGTGTATGTGGAGAATTATAGTTAAATTTGCGTATCAAAAACGTAAAACCATACTAACCGACCCGGACACCTCTACCTGTAAGTAAAGCCAAGCTAAAGAAACTGTGATACCTCTTGCGTATGCGCGATAGCATCTCCATAGGGCTATCTTGCGTTGTATTTCGGATAGCACTCTCCGCGTTTTCAACCGGGCTATCGGAAAGTGGTATAAAGCAGATAGCATCACCCTTGCGGCTCTGCCGTGAGGGCTATCTTTTTTATGAGGCTTCACTTTCCGAAGTACCACGTCTTTTGAGCCGGATTGTAAATGAGCGAGAACTCAGCAAGCGAACTTACGAGGTTGGCGGTGGTGATAAGGGAGCGCCCCGGCAAGATTTTCTTAGCGAACCCGATTGCGAAACGCAGCCGTACCATACGGTGCTTTTTCGGATTTTTGGGGTCGAGTAGAGAAACAACTGAGCGACCCCAACCAAAACAAGGTACATTGTCTTTCGCCCGGATATAGGTCTTGACAAAGTATGACGGCGAGGTGGAATAGCCTTGTGCCGCTATCGAAAAATAGGGTTTTGAATTTGTGGAAATGGCGACAGTAGAACCGCTGATTTTCAGCGTGTACACTGAGCCATACAGATTCCACCCCTTTCGCTTGGCGCAGTATTTCTTTGGGGTGATACCGGCTTCAAGTGCTACCTTGTCATCCCACTGGTTGCGCTTGCGCGTGTGCCGGAAAAGATATGGCACATACCCGTCGGCTATAAGCTGCTGCGCACCGTATATTCTGAGTGTGCCGTTCTCCACACTCACCGAGATTTGGGCTGTGTTATACAGCCCTTTCGAGCCGTCGGTCATACCGAGTTTTGCCTGTATTTTTTCAAGCAGGGGCAGGATTTCAGCAATGCGGTTTCGGGCGTTGTTAAGGTCTATGACCTGTTGCGCCCGCATCGCACCGGCCCGCTCGGTAGTAGCCTGTTTGATGAAAAGATTGTTGGTGCGAGTACCGATTGCCCCGGTTGAAAGGTCAACTTCCTTGGAGTTGACAAGGATATTGTTACGGTCGGCAGCTCCTTGCTCGAAGGTGCATATAGCCTGACCTCCGCTCTTGAAGCCGTCGAGTAACTGTTGGATCTTCGCGACGGTGTCGGAAGTTCCGGCAGTGGCAAGCAGGTCGGCGATGCGCTGCAAGATAAAGCCGAGGGATTCCGGGCTTATGGAGTCCTTGGATTGCAGTTTTCGGAAGTCCGATATAATCTGCGTGAGTGATTTAACGTCGATAGCCATACGATTGTGGTAATGTTTACCGCAAAAGTATGGCTATCGGTTGGGCGGTGAAAAGACAGAAAAAAGTTGTAATTTTGCAGTGTTAATCTATTCTTGAAATGGAAAATTTATTGAGGCAATATACTGTTTCTGAATTTGAACTTGAATATGGAGAAATTCAAGTTCATACTCTGGACAATCACATAGTGAAAACTGAAAAAGGTGTTGATTTAATATTGGCACAACATCTGCAAGCAGCCATTGAAAAAGAGTTAATTACATTGAGTCGCTCTTCGATAAAGAACTTCGTTACCAATCTTTTTGAATATACTGATTATGATGAGGACGGGTTTACAATAAAAAAGAAAAAATGGGTTCTTTTTGCGTCAGATATGAAGTACTCAAGAAATGACAATAATCGTTATATTTTATATAAACGATATAATTATAAACGAATATCAGAGCGAAACAACTTTTGCGATTTTTATATTCAATGTGAGGAAAATGGCGAAGCAAGGTTTATTTGTATCGATAGAAAAACTGATATTAAAGTATTTACCAATGATCCTGTAACAAAAACATATATTCTTGAAACCAGCAGGGGAAAGATTCAGGGCAAGTATATTTCAGACAGTTTCATTGGAGCTTTCATAAAATTAATGGATTATCCTACAACATCCAATGATGAACAGGTATTTAATTTTTATCTCTACATGGATGGAAGATTTGAAAAATACAATAAAAATGTTGTAGCAATATTTTAAGTCACAAAGCGACGTGAAATGTCGCGAGTGAGGGCGTTGCTGACGGTGTCAGCAAGATCTTTGCCGAGGTTATCAGCGAAAAATTCGCGGATATTCATAACCGAGGCGAAGTATTTTCTGGAGAACCAACGGCGGCGTTTTCGCTTGTTGTCGCGTCCGAGGTCTCCGGGGTTGCCGCGAGGCGTGTTTGAGCCAACGCCATAGTCTGCATAGATTCCGTAAAGGTTGAACTTCTGCGCGAGCGATATAGAGGTGAATTTGCCGTCGGCTGTCATACTAACGGCCACGGTTGAGCGGTATAACGCTCCTGTATCAACGACACCAAGCAGAGCGATTTGCTCTCGCCATATCTTTATCATTGTGTCGTTGAATGCCCGTACATATTTTTGGCGTTCCTGTAACGCCTTGTCATTCGTCCCACTCATCGGCATTATATCTTAAATCAGTGAACACGTCCACCGCGATTTGGAAATAAGCTCCGGCAGCTCCCGTGAAAAAATAGCGGTCAATCTCGTTGAACGATATTCTTGGGTCGAGGTAGATGCAGTTCTGCTCCAACCTGACCTTTTCAGGGAGCAAACGCGACATGAATTGCCGGAACAATTCTCGCATTATTTCCATACACTCTGCGCGAGCAGCCATATCTTCGGCGGCGTGGCGCATAGCGAAAAACACCGTTTTTACGCGGCGAGTGCGAGGCGTGTTGTTCAATTCGGTATAGCCGTCGGCTATATCGCTGACGCAGACGAAAGCCGTTTGAGTCTGCGACTCGTTGACAGCTTCCTCGAAGCCGTCAAGTCCGCTGACACGGCAGAAGGTGAAGCCTTCTTGTCGGGCGACGCGGTTGGTTGCGGTAAGGTTTTCAAAGAAGGCAGCCGCATCCCATTGTCCGTTGAGTGTTGGCGTGTTCATTTCTTGTTGAGTTGCTGATTGAGTTCTTTATACTCACGCGCCTGTGCGTTGAGTTCGGTCAATGCGCGGTGCGTGTCGAGGGCGAGGACTTCGGCCTCTTTTGTGACATCGCCTTTGGTGAGGGCACGGATTTGGGCGTTCATAGCCGCCTCGACCGACTGGGAGGGCGAGCCGAGCAGGTTGTCGGAGGCGACCGGTTCGGATGGTTGGAAAAAGTCGGGATAAAGGCGAGCGAAATGGTCTTTGAGCGAGGCTACCCAGTAGAATATCGCGATACGCTCATCGGGCGTGAGCGGGGTTTTGATGCCGGGATAGAGGACGCTTGCGAGTTCATCGAGCAGATCGTCCGATTGTGTTTGCAGATAACCTTGATAGAGATTATCAACCACAATGTATGTCTCAAACGGCACTTCGGAGAAGTCGGCGGCGAGAGCCTGACGGTGTTTGAGCTTCCCCGGACGTATGGGAGTTGCCGGGAGCGAGACAAGCCAGTCGAGGTTCGGGAGCAGTTCTGCGAGTGTTACTGGCGTAACTTCAAAAAGGAATTTTCCTTTTTTGAGAATATAAGAGCCGCTGTCTTGGCGAGCCTCTACCTTTGCACCGCTCCAACGGAGCAAGCATAAGGTCTTGACTTCGTCGGTGGCGAAGTCTTTGGCGAGCATCTGATAGACATACATAAGCTGCTTGTTGGAGAGTTCGTGCCACCCCTGCGGCACGATGAAATTTATTGAAATTGTCTGCATATTGTATGTAGGTTAAAAGAAATAGCCGGAAGAATTTTTGTTGTTCTTGAATACAGGAGGGGCAAACAATTGTGCGGTAGCGGAATTATGCCACTCCTCGAAGTCGCTGTCGTTGACGCGGATGTAGTTCACTATGTCAACGAGCCTACGCGAGTTGAACGACCCTGCTTTGAGGTAGCCCACAAGTTGGGCTTTTATCTGTCGGACTGCGATACCTCTTTCTTCAGTCAGATCTGAGCGCAGGTTTTCTGCGCGAAGTGCTGACATCAGTTCGGGCGAAAACCATTCTTCGGCCAACGACGCTTCAAGGTCAATGACCTGTGGGCGGAGTTCGAGGTAACGCTCCCACTTAGTGGTGGCGTTGCCGGGTAACATCTCCACGATTTCCAAAGTTGGAAAGAGTGTAGCTCCGAAGAAGTCGGCTTGGTCGGAGTTGAGCCATTTGCTCGCTCCGACAAGTGCCGGGAGCAGAGCCGCGATGCAATCGTCGCGGTGCGAGAGCATAGATCCGATGAGCCTGTCAACGCGCTGCTTGGAAGCCGGGGTGATGTTGGTGGTGTTTATTACCCCGAAGCCGTTAGGCGTGAGGACAATATCAAGCGAGGGAATGGCACGGCGCAGAGCGTCTGCCACAACAAGCCGGGCGCTGGCTATGCGGATAGGGTTGCTATCCGTGTAGCCGCAGATTGTGTAATAGGTCGGCTCAGATGTGAAAGTTGTTTTGACCCAGTCTTCGGCGAGGTCGAGAAAGTGCGCGAGCCTTTCGATTAAGGGCGTTTCGCCCTTGACCGAGGCGATGATGTTGGGAAGATGAGAACGCAGTTGCTCATCAGTCGTTATTATCTTCATTGGTGGTAACTTGTTTTGCGTCTTGGTGTTCGTCGAGGGTCGTTAACTGTATAAAGGGCACATCCACTTTCACACCCTGCCAACCGTTAAATCGGATAATGATGCGATGAACGGTAAAGAGCAGGTCGTGATATGGTTTCTGCAAGGCTTGGGCGATTGTATAAAGCTCGCGCTTGTCAGAGCCGGAGTTGTTAGTCTGAGCCTTGCCGGGCACTGAGCCGACAAGGTTTGAGTGAACGCGCATAGTAAAGCATATCATATTGATAGCTTCCTGAATGTCGGTTTCCCAATCGCCACCCTCCTTTGAATCGTCAATCTTATTGATGACAACGTCGTGCTGCTCCTTGCCGTCAGGAGTGATGTAGAAAGTGGAGAACCAGGCTTTGCCGCTGTTTTCCGCGCCGGTGAGAAAATCAAGAATTGATTGTTTCTCACGAACGATGCGCTCCTGTTGCTTGTGGCGGTCGGTGATGCCCTCGGCACGGAATATTGACTCCCAATATTTGGCGGAGATTTCGATTTGGTATTTTATGGGGGCATGGTTTTTGAGCTTGGCCTCCTTTGCTATGCCGATGAGCTGCTTGATGTTGTACCACTTACCTTTGAACAGCGCAGCGTAATAAGGTATGGGATAATAGGTGCTATCCACTGTGGGGATGCGCGAGAGGACGGCGAACTTTCGGGTCTTTGACCCTTTGGCGAGATTGTCTTGCAGATCTCGCCACGGAGAAGCCGGGTCGAGCAGGTCTATAACCTCGATGTCAGTGCGCGAAGATACAACCTTACGCCAGTTGGCGTAGAGTATCTTCGGGATTGTGCCGGACGCATCGGCAGGAGCGAAACGGCAATAACAGGCTTCCTTTCGTTTAAGGGAGACCACCTTGGTCCCGTCCTCATTGAGAATAAGCACACTGACGGCGAAGCCAAAGTGCTTGAAGTCCTGACTGACACCGAGAAAATATGAGGCGAGGTCGTTATCAAGAAGGAAGTCCTCGACTTCATTCTTGACCGAGGCGGAGGCGACGCGGGTATCATACCGCAAGCCTGAGCCATAGCACACCTCGGCATTGAAGCATTGGCAGGTGGCGAGTGTTTCGTCTTTCTCTATGAGGTCGAGAATGTCGAAAGGCATTTGGTTGTCACCACCCCACGGGATATATGAGAGCTTATCATCGACAACGGTAGCTACGATGTCAACGTCCTCTTTGAATACCGAGGAAGAATTGACCTTGAAGATTGCACGAGCCGAAAGGCACGGTAAATCTTCAACGGAGTTGAAATTAAGAGAGTCCATAACTTGCTGATTTTTCAGCGAAGTTATGGACTCAAAGTCAGTCTCGAAAAGACGCATTAAATTAGAATTTTTCACTAACTTTGCATATGGAAAAGAGCAAACTCCAAGAATTTTTTGATACAGTTGTGTGGTACGGGAGTCCATTTGTGCGTGATTTCCTTAGCAAAAATCGTGTAGCTTTAAGCGAAGCCTGTACCAGAGAGATATGGGAAAAGAAAGGCTTAGGCTTTAAGCACCAAGCACATATGAATCAACTTGAAAATGATTATCAATATCTATTGGCTTTTGTAACATATCGTTTTGCCGATTTAGGGGCGTATGATTTCGTAAAACACATTTATAAAGAAGCGATTTCCCATATACCAGAGGCAGTAAATCTGCTAAGGATATGGGAACTAACTGATACAAAATTTAGAAGTTGTTTCACTACTTTTGGAGTGTCCTGTTATATATTAACCAATGAAGTAAAATGCGAGTTTAAGCATATTGCTTCATTGTATCCCGATTTAGTATGTGGAAGATTAGCTAAAATTCTTATAGATGAAAGTTATATAAATGAGCAGCGATTGTTAGGGAGAGATGTTAATGAGATAATTATAGAATTGGGTTATAGTGATATTTCGGATTTAACGTGGCGGATAAATTCTGCGTTGTGTAATGGCAAATTAGATTAGAGGAAAACTTCAAGGTTGTTGACGCGGAAGATACAGCAGTCGCGTATCTTGCGGCACTCGCCGGAGGTAAGCAACTTGACGTTTCGCCAACCTCCGTAAAAGGAATAGCGAAGCGAGATAACATTATGGAGGCGTATTATTGAGCCATCGGATTTCCATACGGAAATATCGACAGGGTCGCCGGAGTTGAGCATCGTGCGAGCGGTGGATATATGTATCGAGTGAGCCATTATGAGAATACAGGATTATATGAGTCGTTGAAGATGCCGGGCGAGGATTTGAGCTGTGCTTTCGGGCGGTTATCCATAAATCGCCAAGTGAATTTTACGGTGTTCATCTTCTCGTCGGTGTCCGACAGTTCAGAGGTGAAGTCGGTTATCATAATCTGCGTGAGGGCATAAAAGTCAATTTCGTCGATTGGTGAGAATATGCCCCACGGGATGCGTACTTGCGTTGATGTGAGCATCTGCTCGACCTGCGAACATTCGTCAGAGGTGAGCGGGCCCATCTCGACCTCGTATTCCTTGGAGACGTTGACATCATAAAACCGCGAGGATTTGCCGAGCGAGGCTATGGAGTTGTCAACCTTGATTTTCTCAGTGGTGATGCGAGGCAGTGCCAGCGATTCAATGGCGTTGAAGCAGTTGGTGTAATGGAAAGGCACAATGCCCGACAGCGACGGGTCAACGAACACCGTAAGGAGGCGGTCGCCCCGGCGGACGGTGACGGATTGGAGCATGAGCGAGTCAATCTTCCGTGCCGACTTAACTTTGGCGGCTACCTGCGGAAGCATGACTATCTCGCGGCATATACCTGCGCCGTGCTGAACGAGTCCGTTGCCCGATTGGACGTAGCTATAAGTGTCCTGAACACCTTTGTCATTGAGAAAGGTGCAGTACACCATAAACGATATACCCTCGCGGTCGGCGGCATACCATTGCACCTCGAAGAAGCCCTCAGGAGCAAGGCGGCGGTATGGGGTGAGCGTGAGAAAATTCTGCTGCAACCATTCCATCGGGTCAATGAGTCCGAGTGCTTTGTCGCAGTAAAGCACCTGGAAGTCGTGCGTGGCTGTCTCGCTCCCGGCAGAGACCTCGATTTCGCAGTCGGCAAGCAGGGAGTCGGTATTGCCTGTAATGGCACTCTCGATGAGCGGCGCGATGTCGCAGATACGGATTGAGCCGTTCAAGGCGTAGTATCGCCCCGACAGCACCTCGATACCTGCGGCATATAGCGAGAAGTCCACCGCCTCTTGGTCGGTGAATATCGAGATGTCTGACAGTTCGGATGTCAGCATCACGGTCGGAGTATAGAAACCTATTCGTAGCATAACGACACAAAGTTAGCCAGTAGCTGACTGACGAGAAAAGACAGCACAAAGCGGTCACTCCCTGGCAGGGAGCAACCGCGATGAGAGATATTGGAGGCTATTGCTCCAATATCGTAATGGTCTCGTGGGGCATCTCGCGTGGCATCAGGGCGTTGCCGCGCAGCGTCTCGCGGTGTTGAGCCTCGGCGAGAAGTGCGCGTGAGCGGTAGAGTGCCCCGCAGTGGACTTCCATATCGGTAATGGCGAGATGATAGCGGTCTTCGACGCATCGGATAATCTGATGTATGCGGCGGTAGTAGCTCCAGAGGTCGGTCAGTTCTTCGTCTGTAAAGAGGAACGAATAAGGCATTTCGTACTGTTTCATTGTTTCGGAATTTAGATGGTTTGTATTGAGTTTGTTTTGTCTATCTTACAGAGACGGAGCGTGTAGGACTGTCCGCCAAACGAGCTTTCCACTCTTATGAAGTCCTCGCCATCGCGCCAACAATAGAAAAGAGCGAGGCGGAGCGCATCGGTATCAGTATCGGCATAGAATTTCCAACTGCCTTGTTTTGTGTAACATTTATATTCGTACATAGTCGTGAGTATTTGAGGTTGGACTTTCGGGGAGAGAGCCGAGAGAGGCTTTAAGCCTCTCTCGCTGCCTCGAACTGGAGGCGTTCATAGATGTTTTGGGAGATAGTCGCTCCGTACCGGGCTTTGAGCAGGTGCATATATCGCATTGCGCTCTTGGCGGTCTTGCATCCGCAGCCCACGTTATCCTTGGGAGCCACGCCCTTGAAATAGACGTACCAGCGGTTGAACTTGCGCTGAGCCACGATGAGCTTGGGAGTGATTGCCGGAGTAGTCTCGACGGCGGGAGCTGCGGTTTGAGCCTGAGTTTTTTCTGCGGATTTTTTAGTTTTCTTTGCCATGATTTTGAAGTTTTGGAGGTTTTAACTGTGAGCCGAGGCTCTTAATTTTTACATTGCCAAAATTGGGAGGAATGACCGTCAGGGAATGATGTTGAGAAAGCGACCAATAGCAAAAATTTCAAGAGAAAAATTAGCGTCAGCGTCCAAATACTACCCCTTAAGGGGTGGAGATTTTGAATTTTTGTTGAAGAAATCCCCGGCTTGTTTTGCGGTGAGCGGTCAACCCTACCTTTGCAAATGGAAAAATAGACCTCGGTTCACACCTCCAAGACTTCAAGGCAAAGAAAACTAAGCAGAACAAACGTCTCAAATCGCCCCGCCGTTGAGCCCGGCAAGCACTCCGCACTCATCAGGGCAGCAAGTTCGGTGCGGTACGTTTCAAGGGTGTGGCAAGGATAACGCGCTGTGGATGGCGCCAAGAGTAGCGATGTATGCCCCTGTGCCCGATACGGCAAGCGACTCCCTGAACATCAGAGAATGTCGGAGGTCGTGGCGAGCGGAGGCGATGCCGGAGCGAACACCCCCGAAGTCCAACCGATAAGCGACTATGCACACCGTTGTCTGACACATAACAGAACAGTTGGAAATTGCCGATACACAGATGTGCTGCGGCTCTCAATATGTTGGTGCGACAATGAGGGCAAAAGTGGAAAACGGCGGTGAGTCCGGCACCGTCTCGATAGACAAAACCCAATACGATCCATCCCTAAACAAAAGTGCGAAATGCCCCGCCATCTTTGAAGAACTGAGCAACCTTTGGAGCGTAGAGCGGTCAACTCGGAAGTCACGCAAGCGAACCGGCTGTAAGTCGCACAACCGGAAGCCTGACCGCGCCCCTCGGCATAGAGCCGGAGGCGGAGGGCCGATAGACAAATGATAAGGACGAAGTGATGAACAGACAAAGAGTTGACCTTTCGGTCAACCCTCAGTCCTCGGGAGGTGGATTTAGTATTCGCAAGAACCTTGAACCATCGTGTAGTCGGCGTTAGGCACCTGGGCTGCTGCCTTTTCCTGTGCCTCGTCGGCAGTCCGGGCAATTACATATACTATTTCGCTTTCGCCGTCGAAGGTGATAACTTCTACTTGATATTCTTTGAGGCGGCGGTTTGTATCGAGGGAGATGCAGCTAACGTATGTCATGATTTTGAAGTTTTTGAGGGGTTATTACTGTGCGCCGGGGCGCGTTTGATTTTTACACCGCAGAATATGCGGCTGACCCATCAGTGCCTCCGGGCACGTTAGCCGACAAGGGTTTGATGAAAAGGGCTTGCCCCCTGAATACTCTTTTTCATAGGCACGACGGAAAAAGGAAGATTTTTTAATCAAATTCACCTGCCCTTGACGAGCGTAGATAAAGCTGCTAACTTCGCGAGTGTGAAATATCAGATGCGTTTCCGTGCGTGTTTACAAGTAATGACTCCCTCAAACAACTGTCTCGCAAAATCAGGATATAGCGTTAGCCTCCCTCGGTACAGACCGTTGCATCATACCAATCTATACCGTGAAGTTATCTCCAACGGCCAAAGCACCAATAGAAAATGTAGCCCACACCTCAGTGGAAGCACAAATCGAAAATGCAGCTCAGGCGCAAAACACCACGGAACACCGCTGTAAAGTTATTGAGAATACGCCCACCTCCCAATGACTGAGGTATCAAGAACGGTAAACTCCATATCCTGTGAAGAATGAAGTCCAACTGACGCTCTCCCTGCGAGGTGTCGCAGGGGCACAAAACAAACTGACTCCCGGATTTCTCCGAGAGTCCGCGTTATGGGATTGAAGCCTTACGGTCGAGACCTCAGGCTCGATTCACGAAAGCCCGGCGACGGTGCCGCAACGCCATAGACTAAATTTTAATCCATTTTTGAGTAGCATAAAAATTCTCGAGAAGACTTAAAAAATAGGGCTCAAAGTGAAAATACATAATATCATTGACCCTTTCGGAGCGTATCATCTTCAATGAAGAATTGTATCCATTTGAAAAAGTAAGTTTTTCAATTATACTAAAATAGAAATTATAACGCTTGCTTTCTTCAGAGAATTGCTCAGTAGGTATTTTAACGAATCGAATATTTTTATCGCCATCGTGAATTTCTAAGGCTAAGAATAGTGTTGCACCCCATATTAAATCATTGTCAAGATGAGCAACTAACTTCCAAATTGCAGAAGCATGTTCAAGTTTTTTCCGTTCTATAGCAGCCTTCTCTTGTTCACGTTTCTTAATAGATTTCTCTTTCGCGTCTTTTTCGTTCTTACGATTTCTTATAACATTTTTTATCCATACAAATATAGAGCTACATATATGTAGAATGGCAATAAGAGAGCAAATTATCCCAACATACAATACAATCCATTTTTCTGGATAAAAGTAAAAAATTATCCAAGAAGCAATTGCTACGGATATAGGTATAATCCACAAATCGTTTCCTAATAATTTGTGAAAAAAAGTAATAATAGGGTTCAACGAATCTTCTTCGATGTTCATATCAAAAGGGTTACATAGACTTACTCGTATGTGTTATTCATCTCGTCACATCGGTATAGTTCATTCGACCGTAAATGTCAGCGAAACGAGCATTGTAAGTTTCGCCACAAAGGTCGAATGTTCCTAATTCAACGGTTGCATCGTAATCGTCAGACTCTACGGAGTCGTGTCTAACGGTATAATATTTCTCACCGTCAATGATGTTGATAAAGAGAATATTGTGTTGAGTGTATGTGAGCCTGTTATCGTCAGGGTCAATATACCATGATTTGATTTTACCGAGTTTGTCCATATAATAATAGTTTCTGCGTTATGCGATTGAAGCCTTATGGTCGAGACCTAAGGCTCGATTCACGAAAGCACGGCGGCGGTGCCGCAACGCCTTAATCTTTCAAATAAACTTCAAGTAAAGAAACCAAGGAGAATTGATGAACTCCAAGATTGTCATCTTTCTCTAAAATCTCGATTGCTTCCTCTTTTGTGTTAAAACTAACAACAGAGAGTTCATCGCTAACGTGTCTAAAAACATATTCGCGATTAGGAAACATTAGCTTGTCATGTTCTGTTGCTTTAACAAGCATTTCACGTGTAAATGGTTTCCAAAGTGTATATTTCTTTCTCATATAAATAGAATTAATCCCAGTCGTTAAGGTTGTTTATAAAATCGTCCACAGCATCTTCATCGAAGATGTCGGGCAGCTCTGCGGTATTCTCTTGATATGTATAATCCACCCACATATTATGTTCGGTGTCGCTGTTGTATGCGTCTAAATCGTCGGTGTCGCTCATAATGTATTATTTGAAATATGTCGATGTATTGCTCTAATACACATGACACACGAATTGCTCAATAAAGCAAATTTTATCAATTATCTTGGATAAAGGAAGTCCTCGATAATCGCGAAGCGAAGCTGCGTGATAACTTCGAGAAATTTTATCAAGATCTGTTTCTGAAAATTGAGAACTCCACGGGAACTTGAAGTCACTGGGAACCGAAACCAACTTTCCTTCATTAAGGTGAGTGTTGATGAAATATAGTAAAGCTCCTAACAGATTAGGCCCATTTGAGAACTCGCTGAAATCAAATAGGTCTCTTAAGCTCATGGCATAATCTTCCAAGGAATAAGATTTGTCCACGATATTATTAAAAGTACCGTTCTCAAACTTATATATAATAAGCATAATCGCTATAAGCCATTCGCTATCATCGACTCTGCCATAACTTGAAAATACAAGTTTAGCGTGAGCATAGTATTTCTCTAATTGCCTAAGCGATAAATGGTGCTTCTCTGCCATAGAAGCACTAATCTTAATGAACTCCTTTCGGTTATTTTCAGACCAAATACAATTCCGCAAATTGAAGTGTTCAGAGAGAAGCTGCGCAAATTCAATGTATTTGATTGGTGGCAGGTCTAATTCTATGTCAAAGAAACGGCGCAAATATTCTTCTGCATTAAAATTATATGCACCATAATATCCTTGAATAGTACGTTTTAATTGTTCCTTATCAACAGCTATGCAGAAAACGATATTGGGAATATTAAATAAATGCTTTACTTTCTCCAATACTTCGACGGCATATGAAGGAGAGCACCTGTCTAATTCATCTACGATGAAAATAAGAGGTTTGTTGGGTTGCCCTTCTGATGAAATAGAAGCCTCAGCAGCAAACTCTATTAACGAAGTTTTATATTTGATGAACTCAATGCGTTGTGATACGTATTTCCCTATATCACTATTACGATAGCATTGTTCTACTTCAATCTCTGAAATATAAGAATCAGAAATTTCCTCAATAACTTTATCATCAAGAACGCCACAAGAAATTTCAGAAAGCCTTTTTTCAAAAGACTTTTAAATACAATTGCAGGGGTTTTTTGGAGCGTCTTCCATGCCGCAACTGCTTTCTGTGAAAGGGGGGCATCTTCATCAAAAAAATCTTTGAATTGACTCAGTATAGCCAGTGTAGGTTCTCCGAAATAGTCATTATCCCAAGCATTAAAAATAGTAACTCTATATCCTTCCGATTTTAATTGTTTGCGCCATTGATGAAGAAAAACAGATTTTCCTGTACCCCACGCCCCGTTAAGAGCCATAACGAATCCTGTAGAGTAATTCGTTACGATATTTGTAAGAAGATTGGCAAATTTCTTACGTCCAAGAACGTCTTCTCCAAAAGGTTCGTTGGATACTTCTTTAATATGTTCGCGAGAATGGCGAATATATTCAGGCATAGTAAAGATTATACGTATTTATTTCAGACGAACTTGCAGATTGAGTTTGAAATAGACGTTTCCGTCCTCGCCACGGTAAAGCGAGGCGTAGCCATGGCGGTGTGTCTTGCCTCGTTCAAGATAGGCATTTGCAAAGAGGAAGTCCTCGAAGCGGTTCTTGTCGTAGAAGTGATAGCAGAGGATTTCACCGTCTTTTTTGACAACGAGATAGCCACCATTTGCATCGTAGCGGCCTGTCCATTTCTTGGACGGCATCATACCGAGAGCCGCAGAAGTGAGCAGGTGTTTCAACTTGTAGATATACATATCCTCTTTATCCTCCATATCAAAGCCGAGCGGATTGTTTTCTGCAAGTGGCTTGATAAGGTCAACAAAGTTTCTTTCGCCGGTATTGAATTGCTCAATAAGCAACTGAGCAATGGTCGGTGCGAGGCCGTTATCCAACATTGCGAGATTAGAGCGGAATGTCGAGTTATCCACGTGGTCGAATTGCAAGTCTGCTCCTTTGCGACGAATGGCTTCGACACGATCGATGATTTTCGTGCGTGTTGCTATGGCATTGATTTTTTCGATTTCTTCATCGGAAAAATCCGCTCCAACCACTTTATAAGTGAAGTTGGTGGCACCGCTCGCATTGAGCAGAGTTGAATCACCTCCAAGCTGAGATTTGATGCTGAACCCCAAATTGTTGTTCATGCGAGTTCTTTGGTCGTGCAAAACGATATGAATATCGGTTTTGTCAGAAGAACTTGCTTTGAGGGTCGAGCAGTAAATCTTATCCATAAAAGCCTGTGTCTTGGCAATAGGGAAAGAACGTGCGCCCGCCGGTTTATTTTGCATAGCCGAAAGAAGATACTCGGCTTCGTGCAAGAATTTTTCAGCGGATAGGCGGAGAAGTTCTGTGCCGTCTGCTTTTTGAATCACAATGTCGGCATTTGACACCAAATAGTCATATACGCCCTCTTTCTCTTGGCGAATAATCATAATGATTGGGTAAACCAAATTCTTGATTTTCTCAAGATTTTGGTCTCCGGCATAGACTTTACCCTCACCAAGAAGTTTCAGCAGGGTATATATTTCACTCCATTCACCGATATTGCCGGTGATTTCCTTGTTTACGTTGCTCATAGAGAGAGAATTTTTTTGTCTGATAATACTTTGAGAAGTTGTTGTGCGGTTGCCTGAATAGCGGGAACGGCAACAGAGTTACCGAATTGCTTGTAAGCAGATGCGTCAGCAACAGGGATTTGAAAAACAGGAGACCCATCGCCATTGTCATAAACGGGATAGCCTTGCAAGGCTCCCCATTCTCGCGGTGTCATACGACGCCAACCATCTTTATTATATTCACCTTTGATGCGAGTGGTCGGTGTGAGGTCGGTCTGTCGAGTGTCAATAACTATATTACGCTCGCGGCCCATACCTCCGACAACAATGGCGTTAGCAACTTCGTTGTCACCGACAATAGCATAGCCAAAACCATTGCCTTTGCTCTCATGACGCGCCTTGTGGCGAATGAGAGTGTCAACGTATGTCGTTGACAAATAGTATTTCGCAGGTACCGGCTCTTTTTCTCTAACATCAATAAAATGTCTTGTTACTTCTTTTTGCTCCGGGTATACAAAGTCCTCCGGCTTAATGCCGAGGTCTTTGCGGAAACCGACGATGTAAATGCGCTCACGATGCTGTGGCACACCGAAGTACATGGCATTTACAATCTGAGGGTCAGGAACGACATAGCCGATTTCGTCAAGTGTGTTCAAGATGGTTTTCAAAGTCTTGCCTTTATCGTGAATGGCAAGACCTTTCACGTTTTCGAGGAAGAAAGCCTTTGGCTGCTTGCGACGAAGGATTTCTGCCACATCGAAAAAGAGAGTACCACGGGTTTCCTCGAAGCCAAGTCGCTTGCCTGCAAGTGAAAATGCCTGGCAGGGGAAGCCGGCACAAAGAATATCGAAGTTGTCCGGGATATATTGCTTGGTCTGTTCTGAGGTAATATCTCCAAACGGCACTTCGCCATAGTTGGCGAAGTAAGTTTTTTGTGCCTGTGCATCCCATTCGGACGAGAATACACATTGACCTCCGAGGTTTTGAAATGCCATGCGGAAGCCTCCGATACCGGCAAAGAGGTCTATGAAAGTAAATTTGGGGCTCTTGGGACCCGGAAAAGGTACTTCGTTTAAGTCATCGAATAGAGACCGCTGAAAAGGACTCAGCGGTTCGCAAGCAATTGAGCAGTCAATATTGACCTTGCTCGGCAATGTTGAATTGGTCCACGCATCAATAAGGCTGTCAGCCTTGGTTTGATAAATTTCGCCATGCTTTCTGTCTTTGAGCATGAGGGCGTGTGTAACAATAGCCAATTGAACCGGGAACGGGATAATCTCTCCGTTCTCGTAGCAGGTACGCTCGTCGAATATCTGAACCGGGCCGGCTTTCTTATAGCCCATATCCATCAGCGTAAAGGTCAATCTATTTTTACTCATTTTGAAGTTCCGTTATCAGATTTGAAAGAGTAAGTTCTTTATTCTTCGGTTTTAACTGGCATTGCCATATTTCAATAACTCGCCATCCCATTTCACGGAGTTTGGCGATATTGATTCTGTCACGTTCAACATTTCCTGAGATTTTTGTTTGCCAAAAATCGTGATTGTTGATCGGGATAGTTGCATACTTGCAACCCCGGTGTCCGTGCCAGAAGCAACCGTTAATGAAAATGGCAACCTTATACTTCGGAAGTACGATGTCAGGGTTGCCCGGCAGGTCTTTTCGATGCAGTCGAAAACGAAATCCGTTGGCAAATAAGAAGCGTCGCACCAAAACCTCGGGTTTGGTGTTCTTGCTCTTAATATGCGACATACAACGACTCCGTTGTTCTTCCGTGAGTACATCAGCCATTATACAAGCAGAAACTTCCAAGTAGTGCTGACAGGCGACCAAACCTTTTGCGACTACAAGGAAGTTCCTTAATATGTTGAATATAAGAAGTTCTTACATTTTTTTGGTCTTTGTCAGCGGCTTGCGCAGTAGATTGCAAAGTTAACACTTTTTTTCGATACTTCGGCAATCGTGACAAAGGTAATATATCAGGTGAGCGAATTTTTTGCACACCCGATATAAGAATTGTTAAGACATCAGTAATTTTTGATGGCCTCGATGAACGGTAGGTCGCACTCCTCGCAGGTGCGGAGAGGATAGCGTTCAACCGGGGCGCGTTCATCAGTGCCATAACCTATGCCGGAGCAGTAAGCGAGAGCTTCGGCTTCGGTAGCAAATTCTTCGGGTTCTGAGAAGTAAAGAGTATCGTCGGAGTCGAGATATTCTTTGAAGCCGTCGAGGTCTTCATTCTGAATGAAGTCGATGGCGAGAGGGTCAGAGATAACGTAAACTTGTACTGCCATAGTGGTCTGATTTTGAAGCGTTTTATTATATGCAAAGATAATAAAAATCGCTGAGATACACAAGTTTGCGAGCAACTAATTTAGGCAAAAATCAAGCTCGATGAGTTCGGAAAACGACTCGGCGAGTTTGCGAATGGCGGCGGTGTCCGGCACCCAATCTTCGTAACTGTCACGATTGAAGCGGTCGCACATAAGATTGAGCAAAGGAACATCGCGGTTAGGCTGCGATGCGTTGCTTTCTTCAAGGTAAAGCGTAAGCACGGTGAAGGACTTCGCGTGTATGCCGATGCGCAAATAGGCATCGGCAACATCTGGGTCATCCTCAATGCGCTGCTGAACTGCGCGAGTGATAGCTCGTTCAAGAGCATCAATAGCCTTGGGCGGTATTTGCTTGGAGTTAATCATAATGCCTAATCAATATTCCAATAAGCATCTTCATCGCCCTCGAAAGCATCCATATATGATTCAGAAATATATTGCTGATACTCTGAATATGATTGATAAGACGGGTAGTCTTTAGATGCCGTTCTATTAAGCATATCTTGTTTGCATCGAGAATTTATATGTATGTGTACCGGCATGTCTGAATGAGAATGTAGTAAGAAAAAGCAATGACCGAAATATTCGCAAACGACCGAAATAATTGGTTCTGAGGGTAGACCTCCTCCATAAACAAGACCATAGTCTGACATTAATCTTGTGCAAAAATAAAGAACTCCACTTGGATGTTTTTGAACAAGTATTTTTTCATTGCCAAAAAAATCCTTGAACTCCTGTATGGAAAAGGAACGAATATATTTTATATGATTCAACGAGAAAGAACCGACCGTTCTTTCTGTCCAATCAATAAACTTAGATTTTATAAATTCAGTTGCCATAAGTAATTGCAAAGTTAGCTAAAATCTTTGAGATTTAAGCTATAAGACACCGCTCATTGAGAGCGAGAAAGAGTCTCGGTATGGGAATTTCTCGCAGCCGATGTAGAGGGTATCGAAAGCATCGGTGCCGTCGGTGC
>OFGZ01000638.1_pt1 | contig 24869 bp, 22 predicted proteins | sample 1521871 | NCBI WGS metagenome assembly OFGZ01 (sample SAMEA3504091, study PRJEB24116) | mouse gut metagenome | biome: mouse gut; feature: mouse-associated habitat; material: faeces | place: Denmark | collected 2011
ATCCCTATCTTTTTCCATATTATTTTTTGAGTAAATTCCTACAAAAATACCCAAAGTAATAACTGCCACAACAAGGGAAAAGATTATAAATCCTAAAATATACATTTTACTTCTTTTTGTCAGTTCCATTTTTTTCTCCTTAAATAGCAAATTTATGTTTGCCTATTGTCAGTTTTACTTCTCTTGACCAAATCCAACTGCTTGTTGCTGTTGCAGGATTAAAGTAGTAAATACAACCATTTGTTGGGTCCCAACCATTCATAGCGTCTTTTGCAGCCCTCATTGCACTATCGTTCGGCTCAAGATTAATTTGTCCGTCATGCACAGCTGTAAACGCCCAAGGTTGATAAACAACACCGGAAATAGTGTTTGGAAAACTTGAACTTTTAACTCTGTTTAATACAACAGCACCAACTGCTACTTGTCCAATATAAGGTTCTCCCCTTGCTTCTGCGTGTATGGTTTTGGCAAGTAGATACACATCTCCGCCACCGTAGTTGCTGTTACCGCCGCTACCATTGCTTAAAGAAATACCCAAAGCTTTGGCTGTCGCATTTCCTACAATTCCGTCAACGACCAAACCGCGTGATTTTTGAAAATTTTTAACCGCTTGCAAAGTTTTGCTACCAAAAATACCGTCAACCGCCCCTACGCTAAAGCCGTATTCATTGAGTTTTCGTTGAATTTCCTTTACTTTGCTACCGCTATCGCCACGCCTTATTGCAGCGACCTCCAACGTACCGTCGGCAACAATCGCATTACTATAAGTAAAAGGATAAACTATAGCAGTAGTTAAAGAAGCAAGCGCAATAAAAGCACAAACTATGCAAATACACAATTTGTTTTTATTTAAAAAACTTACAAATTGATATTTATCCATTTTTTTCATAACTTCTCTTCCTTTTTTAGATTTTATATTAATTTTTCCACATTTTAAAAACTTTTAAACTTAAAATGAAAATTTTGTATAATGCAAATAAAAAATCATCTATGCAAAAACATAAATGACTAATTATTTTATTGATTACCAAACCATTTTGAAAAAATAGATTTGTATTGTATGCTATCGCCGTCGCCGTCTGCAGTCACAAAACACAAAGGAGGGTATGCCACACACCACCAATTATCCCCTTGCCCGCTGCCTAGCTCTATGATAATCGCATCGTATACTCCTGCACCCAAAGTCAACTCCTCATACGAGCGGGTGGGAAATTTTTCCTCGCAAATTTTAACTGTTGAAGTATAGTTTTGTCCAAGCTCCCTAAGCTTATTATCCACAACGGCAGTTAAAAGATGTACGTTTTCATTTAGTACTTCAATCATCTGCTCTTTGTTTTTTATATTGTTTGCTATAGGTTTAAGTGCTTCAACCACCGCATCTTTCACTTGATATTTGATTTGTTGGTCATACTCACTATTACTGTTTGCTCTTATATGTATCCTTAAGTAATCATTCTCCTTATGATTTAATAAACAAAATGTGCTTATTGCAATTACCAATGCAACTGCCAAAACTATTAATTTTTTCATACAACGCCTCCGCAATGTTCATTATTGCCCTTTTGCGAACTTTTATTCAACATTGTTAAAAAATTTTTTATTTATTTGCTATACCCCTTGAAAAACTATGATTTTTATGTTAAACTTATATTAATTACGATAATATGTTTTTATAATATACTAGGGAGGAAATTTATGGCAAATGAACTAAAAGGATATTTTGTTTATTCCAAAACACCAAAGGGCAACTTTAATTTTAGATTAAAAGCTTCTAATAAGGAGACTATTGCAGTCAGCGAAGGTATTTACACTACATTGAGCAGTTGCAAAAGCGGAATCGATTCTGTACGCAAATTCGGCGGTATAGATAAAATCGAGGACCAAACTCTTTCGAAATACGAGACTTTGACAAATCCTAAATTTGAAATTTACAAAGATAAACAAGGCAAGTTCCGCTACCGCTTGCGTGCAAACAACGGCAATATACTTTGCATTTCGGAGGAAGGTTATGCAAGCAAAGCATCGTGTAAAAACGGTATTGCAAGCGTAGGCAAATGGGCACCAAATGCAGATATGATGTCCGACGCGGATTTTAACAAATAATAAATAATTTATAATATAAAAATATCCCTATCAAAAGTAGGGATATTTTTTGTTTATTTTGATAGTTCATTTACCCAACTATCCTTATCAAACCTTACGTTTGCAGGACTTGTAGACGGCAAACACACTGCTATATCAACAAACTCGGGATAATAATTACAATACAACTCATACGCTTTTTTGCCGTTACAAATAACCTTTTTGATTTTGCTGTTTTTGATTATCCATGGTATATCTGCCACAATTTCGCATTTTAAATTGCTGTCGCTACTGCTTTCCTTGCCGTTATTCATATTTTCGCCGTTTAAAACAATGTCCCAAAGTGCAATTTTGTTATTTAATATTAACTGTTTTTTATTGGGTATACTGTCAATTTGTCCGCCGAAAATTTCTTGCATAAGTCCCCAAAACCTATTTCGCGGGTTGCCGTAATAAAAGCCTTGCTTAAATGAAAGTACACTTGGAAAACTCCCCAAAATCAAAATTGTGCTATTGCTGTCAAAAACAGGCTCAAAACCGTCTTTCATATCACACCTATCAAACAACTTACTTGTTTTTATCCGTAAATTTACTAATCTTGCTTTTCCAATACTTCTTTTAACAAAACTCTGTTATCATATCCACCGAACTTTTGGCATTTCGCAAGTCGAATTTTCTCAAATGACTCTTTTTCAACCCCAATCAAATTAAGCACTGCATAAAGCACTTCTACTACTTCTGCAATTTCCTTTACGGCATTCTCATCGTCTTGCATTTCAAATGCGCTTTTAAAATCCTGCATTTTTCCGTCCAAAACTTCAAGCAAGCGTTCTGCGTACTCCTCCATTTCCAATCTTTCGGTTACGCAAACTTTACCTTCGCTCTCATAAATTTTCGGAATATTGTCCCTTACTAATTTGCCGCACATAATTACCTTTATAAATATAACATCAAATTGTTATATGCCTTTTGTATTGATTTTCTTTTGCCGCTAAATGTACATTCAATCGATTTGTTTCTGTAAATACTTGAATACTTTAGCGTATTGCTTCTGCCGTTAACATATTTTTGACAGGATAGCATTTCCCTAAGCAGGCTGTCAAATGCCGTCATTGCCGCCGCTTGATAATTACCGTTTAACACTTTGTTTAGCAACTGTACTTCCTTTTCTACACTTATCAAATTAAATTTTGCTTTTTCAAGCTGCTTAGCTTGACTGTCAACTTGCTTTTGGGTGTAGGTATTTTCCTGTATCATAACCTTTGCTCGCTCGAATTGTTTGTCATATTCAAGATAGCTAAAATAAGTGTAATTATGGCTGTCCTCTACTTTTTGTTCGGTTAACTGTTGTAGTTTTGTAATGTCCGCATTTGTTTCACTGTAAATATCGTCCACTGCACCACGTCTTAAAACATCGTATTCCTTACCGCTGTCATCCAAAGTAACATCAAAATCGACTATACCGTTATGTTCTATCTCAAGCCTTAATACTTGAGTATTTGTATCATAATTGCTTTTTACTTTATAAGGCCTATTATTTTTACCTCTGCCGTCATTACTATTGTTCCATACGACCAAAGGCTCTCCTCCGTCATAACTTCCTTTTATTTCAATTATGGTTTTTCTTAATGTTTTATCGCTTGCGCCTACAGGATTACCATTTCTATCCAATGACAAGTATTTACCGACATAATCAATCCATTTGCCTGTTTCAAATATCTTGGTTGAATCTTGTTTTATCATATCCGACTTATCGGTACGGTAATTGCTCAAATAAATGTTAAAACCGCTTTTACTATCTTTTATTATTGCGGATGTATGTTCGTCCGCTTGGATATAAAAGCTTTCCGCCGATGCGTAATTAGGTGTAAACTTGCCATATTTATTGCCTTGCTTATTCTCCAAATTATTTATAAAGTACCAATTTTGACCTACATTAGTAAGGTAAGTGTTTGCATCATTTTCGCCGTAAACACGCATAAATTCCGAGCCTTTTACTTTATAATCTACTAATAATACTCCTCTTTCGGTAAGTGCTTTACGCTCTGCAGTCCTCAAATTTTTAGGAAGTAACGGTACAATCCCCGAATTGCCTTGAGCCGGATACAAGTTACTTTCTTTCATATTGTAATTTGATAGTAAATAATTTTGTCTGCCTAAAATTGCAAAAGGCGTTGCTCCAAATAAATCGTCTTGCGTAGGTATACTTATTTTTCCATCGATTATCCTATCCAAAAACGGGCTTATTGCGTACTCAAAGCCTGCAAGCGGATTACCTTTGTAACTGATTGAAAAGTTAGGAGCCTCCTGCGAAAAACACGTTCCGCCACGGCTGATAACCAACATCATCGATTGCACATACATATTTTCGGGATAGCAAAAAATTTGTTCCCATTCATTACCGATATATTCGTTGTTTTCGTTAAATAGCGATTTATATCCGTCTATTTCCCAATGCCACCAATCACTTGACACACCCCAATTACCAATCAACCCACAAAGCCATAACCCATGCATTAAAGCATAAGTCGCAGGGTCTGCCACACTTTCCTTATTAAGCATGCAAATATACTCGCTATAATTTTTAAATGTTTGATAAAAATTCTCGTTATTCTCGAGCCATTCCAATATCATACCATTTTTATAATTCAAATTTGTGTCCGTCCAAATAAAGTAAGCCCCGTATTTTGCACACAATTTAATCATATTTATGATATACAACGAATTATCGCTTTCGGCAGCACCACGCCATTGCACGCCATTATAAAGTTCTGTTGCATTAAGGCCGTAAAAGTATTGATGACGACTTGCAAACCTGCTTTCCAAATATTTAATCGGAGGGCGTGCCTCAGCATGAGTTTCTCCGTTTACGCTTTGAATACAATATGGTATTTTATTGTTCTCGCAAGTATCTGCCCATTTTTCAAGGTTATTCAAATTTTGTTCACATCCCGCAAGCAAAATTTGTCCGGGTATCAACAACAAAACCGTGTATTCCTTTTGGTTATCCGGTATAGAATTCCAAAACTGTAAGATATCCTCATCCCCGTAATAATTAACTAAATTAAGCGGGTGCGTATTATCTATAACACGTTTTGCATCTTTTTTTGAGCCAAGGTCAACACTATCGAAATTTTGCACCAAAATGTCTCGTGCTTTACTAAATAAAGCATAATTGGTTTTTGCAAACTGCACATTTGCAAGCACCGAGCTTAAAACAATCACTACCGCAAGCACACATGCGGTCACGCTTATTATTATTTTCCATTTTTTAGTTAGTGCTAATTTCATAATTCCCGTCCCTTGACTTAAAGTACTTAATCTATTGTAATTTTAAAACAAATAGGCATATCACTATTAACTTCGTCCAAAATATCTATTGTCATACATTTTTTATCTTGCTGAAATTGAACTTTGACCTTATCAAAGCCCAATATTTCCACTTTTTTAATATCAAAGCGAATACCGCCCTCATTTGCAAATTTAAGCGATTTGATTGTATAGCTTTTTCGCAATTTATCACACATTGGCACAACATAAATACAGCCTGTTTTGTAAGTAAACCTGTAATCGTTTTTGCCGTAAACCAAATTTTCCGCAAAAGCTTTGTTTTTAAACTTTTTACCCTCGCCGTAAACTGTAAATGGCATTGCATCGTAAATTGCCTCGCCGTTTACCTCTAACCATTTGCCTATTTTTAACAACACTTGTTGTTCTTGCTCGCATATTACGCCGCTTGCTTTAGGCCCCACATTTAACATAAAACAACCGTTTTTGGATACGACATCCACCAAATTTCTTATTAAGTCTTGCGGTTTTTTAAACGAATTGTTTTCTGTATACCCCCAACTGTTTTTTGCAATAGCGGTATCATTTTGCCAAAGCTCGGTTGCAATGCCGTCTATTTGACCTCTTTCCACATCGTAAATGGCACAGCCCGGCATAATAGAACCCCATTTGTAAAATACGCCGACTTCTTTTTTCCACTCTAAAGCACGATTATAGTAGTATGCCAAAAACTTTTTGATATACGGCTTAAATTCGGACATATAAATCCACCAATCAAAGTACACTGCATAAGGCTCAAGCCTATCTATCATTTCACAGCTTGAGGCAAGCCAATCTTCACACCACTCTTTTGTAACTTTAAGCGAGGTATCTGCGTAAGGATTGCCGTTATCAGGCAAAGCAGCAGGTCCATACAAATCGGTATACAAATTTTTTGTGACTTCGGATTCAGGACAATTTGCTCGCGCACCGTTTAGGAAAAAGTAATGTTCCGCCCTATGATTGGACGCAAAAAACTTCATACCGTTTCCCTCAATACTGTCCTTAAGCTCAAGCATAAAATCTTTGCCTAAAAGCTCTTTTGTATTCCATTTATTAAGTTCGCTTTCGTACATTTTTACGCCGTCGTGATGCTCGCATACATGCATAACAAATTGCGCGCCGCTGGCCTTAAAAGTTTTTGCCCACTCCTCCGCATTAAATTCGGTCGGATTAAATTTTTCCACAATTTGTCGGTAGTCGCAATCTATACCGTAAGTTTCCACTCTGTGTTTATAGCAAGGGTCAAACTTTAAATACATACGTCTTGGATACCACTCATTACCAAAAGCAGGCACAGAATAAACACCCCAATGCACAAAAAGTCCAAATCTTCCTTTTCTATACCAAGACGGCATTTTAAACTCAGACAAACTTTCCCAATTATCTTTAAATTTTCCTTTTTCAATAACATTATCAATTATTGACAGATAATCTTGAATACTCTTCATAATTTTCTTCCATATTAAATATTTTAGCATATATATATTATTATTTCAATAGTTTTTTATTTTTTATATAAATTTACACGACTTTTAAAGCTTTTTGTAAGCTAAACAAACAAAATAGCCGTCACTTTTTTGCAACGACTATTTTATTTAATTCAAGTTATTTATTTTTTATTTGTGATTTTCTATAAACTCTTCAAAAACACTGTTGTTGATAACAATATCATAATACCATTGAGTATTTATAACCAAATTGCCGTCAGTATCGATAAGTCCAAATGTCTTGCCCATTTTTACCATTGCATATCCGTCGACAAATTGGCTTACCGCATCGTATTTCAACTCGATAACTTCCTTGCCTTTTTTGTTGACAAATCCCCATCTTCCGCCTTTGTTAACAGCACCCAAACCGCAAGAAAAGTCAAGCACTTCGATATAATCGTACGAACGTCCTACAACTCCGCCTTTTTTATTGATATACCATTGATAGTTACCTCTGCCTACTCTTGCAATTCCGTCGATAAAATCTCCCGCAACGTCCAAGTCACATGCTATTTTAACATTGCCGTAAATATCAATATATCCGAACTTGCCGTTTTCATTTACCCAAGCAAGTTTGCTGTCGGTAAAATCTCCAAAAGGTCTTGTACCCACAGGCAACGAGGTACTTACCGCATAAGTACGTTCGCCTACTCTTTTGCCCTTTTTATTGATTAATTCCCAATAATGTCCTTTATCGTCACGAACTCTTCCCCAAGCAATTCCGAATCTGTTAAACGGCAATGCTTCCTCATATTTAGCGGGGATTGCAAGCGAATCTTTACCCGTACCGGATGCTGCTTTGTTTTTATCCAAATAACCCCATTTGTAAACAGGCTCTCCGCTACCATCATCAACTCTGACTTGAACGGGCACCATATTGCTTACAAAAATAACAAGGTCATCGCTACCGCTATTTTTCGGCTGACTATTTGCCGAGGCAGGTACAAGTATAATAACAAGAAATAAAATTATTAAAACTACTACCAAAAAGGCTTTTATATATTTTACAGGCAATTTCTTTTTAAAAATTGCATTAATAACAAAGTTTATTCCGTTTGCTGTATATCCAAGCAATGAAACCATGCCCGCCCAAAGTCTTAAGAAAAACAAGTCAAAAGCATTTACTTTTGTACTATCCGACTGTACTGCAATTTCACGAACTTTTATAGGTTTATCTTCCGCAACGGCTACAATTTCGGCATCCTCATTTTTAGGCAAAATGATGTTATCTCCTGTCTCGACAAGCATAAGTTCTTCGGATACAGGCTTTTCAACCTTTTCATCGTCAAAGTTGTTGCCGTCAAAATATTGATAATCGCTCTCCAAATTATCGTACATCAAATCATCAAAGCCGCTGTCTGTGCCGACTTCGATATTTTCGTTGCTTGGGAGTATATTTTTTTCTTCAAAATTTTTATTGTTTTTTTTCTTCATACAATATATATAAACTCCGTTATCAGATAATATATGCAATATCAAAAAATTTTATATTACGAAATTATTATACACTATAGGTAATAATTTTGCAAATATATCGTAAGAAAATTTTTATTTGCCAAAGATTTTACAATTTACCTATAAACTTTCGCGTAACCCAAATATGGCTCGCATCTACTATCCGTTACTTTCACTATGATTTTATCTGTATCAATTTTTCCAAAAATACAAAACTTTTTAAAGCCGATTGTTTTGCTTTTAAAAATCTTTTTACCATTTGCATAAAGTTCGAAAGATTCCACCCTTTGACTTTTGGATAAATCCTCTCCCAAAACCACTTTAGAGACTTTGCCTTTAGGGAAAGTGATATGATATTCAAAATCACTCATTTTTTCCAACTTACACTCCACTTGTTCTTTAAAGATTATTTGCACTTTCTCTTTCGCTTTTTTCATCCTGCGTATAAATTTAGCAGGCAATTCCCCTTTTGGATTAGGTGCTACATTTACAAGCAAAGTTGCATTGTTACCTACCGAACGCATATAACAAGCTACCAAATTATTTACACTTCTAGCAAGGAAAATTTCAAACCATTTCCTATAAAACCAACCTGCGTAAGTCGCGGAAATATCCATCTCCGACGGCCAAAAAACCATTTCCTCGCCCTCGATAATGGTATGTCTTTCCCCTAAATCGTCATCGGTATTATCTATTTTAGCCATTGCAAAAGTGCCCTCTTTTTGCTGAGACGCTCTCATAACTTCGTCAAAGCATTGTAACCTTTTTGGAACAACCGACCACTCCGCCTCACGGCATCTGCCACCCTCGTTGCCAATCCACCTTATATCGTAAGCACAGTTGGATATTACGCAGTTAGGTTGATATTTATGTATGGCTTGGTAATATCTTTCCCAATCATACCTCTGTTTTTTGCCGTTTGCGCCCTCACCGCAAGCACCATCAAACCAAACACAAAATATTTCGCCGTAATTTGTGCATAACTCTTCTAATTGATTGCAAAAATAATCGTTATAAGCTTCCGTACCATAAGTAGGTTCGTGCCTATCCCAAGGCGACAAATAAAATCCGAATTTAAAGTTGTATTTTTTACAAGATGCGGCAAGACTGCCCACCACATCTCCTTTTCCATCCATAAATGGAGTATTTTTTATGCAATAGTCGGTATATTTGCTTGGAAACAAACAAAAACCATCATGGTGTTTGGCAGTCAGAATAACCCCTTTGCTGCCTGTTGCCATAAGGTCTTGTACCCATTTGTCCGTATCCAAAGTTTTCAATTTAAATTTAGTTAACGGCTCATGTCCACTGCCCCATTCCTTATGAGTAAAGGTATTAATACCAAAATGGATAAAGTTGTAATACCCCATCTCGAAGATTGTCGTCTGACGTTCATTAGGCACCGGTTTTATTAATTGTTCGTCAAAACTTTTATCCATAATTATTCTCCCCAAAATCACTTTTTATTATTGAAATTGTACCATAAATACCCCTTAATGTCAATAGCCAAAAAATGTCTTTTTTTAATTAAAATATATAAAAAGCAATCTAAAACGGTTGGACAGCAAAAAGTATTTTAAGTTTATCACTATTATAAACTTTACTTTTATTTATTTATATGTTATAGTTTAGTGGAAATATTAAATAAATCGGAGACGTAATGAAAGCAATTCATATAAGCGGTGCGACACTTGAATATAAAACTCAAACGGGCGGAATCGTTCGTGCACTAAACAATGTAAGCCTTGATGTGGAAGAGGGTGAATTTATTGCATTGCTAGGACATAACGGCAGTGGTAAATCCACTCTTGCCAAAATATTAAACGGACTGCTTATACCAAGACTTGGAGAGGTAGAAATTTTTGGAGTAAACACAAAAGACATTTCCAAAATTTTCGAAATAAGGAGCAACATAGGCATGGTGTTCCAAAATCCCGACAATCAAATGATTGCAAGCATTGTGGAAGACGATATAGCTTTCGGTCCCGAAAATTTGGGCATCCCGCGTGAAGAAATAATAAAAAGGGTCGATTGGGCACTTGAAAAAGTAGGCATGAGTGAGCACAGGACTTCTACTCCGTTTAAAATGTCGGGCGGACAAAAACAACGCATTGCAATAGCAGGTATTCTTGCAATCAAACCTCGTATTATCGTTTTTGACGAAAGTACCGCTATGCTTGACCCTCAAGGAAGAAAAGAAGTCTTGGAAGTAGCAAAACAACTTAACAAAGAGGAAAATATAACAATAATTTGGATAACTCACTATATGGACGAGGCTGTCGATTGCGACAGAATCGCCATAATGAACGATGCAAGAATAGTTGCAATAGATACACCTCAAAATATTTTTAAACGTACCGAGCTTATAGAAAGTTGCGGGCTTGACTTGCCTCTTCCTCTATCAATTTCAAACAGCTTGAAAGCCCAAGGGTTAGATTTGCAAGGGGAAATTTTAACCGAAAACGCACTTAAGGAGGAACTATGCAAAATATTGAAGTAAAACACCTTACACATACTTATAGCAAAAAAACTCCTTATGAAAAAGTTTCTTTAAACGACATTTCAGTTACCATAAACGAAGGGGATTTTTTAGGCATAATCGGTCATACAGGCAGTGGCAAAAGTACTTTCATTCAGCATTTAAACGGACTTATCAAACCTCAGCAAGGCGAAGTTAAAGTATTTGACATAAACCTTACTCAAAAAAAGCCTAAGCCGGATTTTAGGAAACTAAGGCAAGAAGTAGGCATGGTTTTTCAATATCCGGAATATCAACTTTTTGCGGATACTGTGGATAAAGATATCGCATTCGGTCCTAAAAATTTAAAGCTTTCTAAGGAGGAAATAAACACTCGTGTAAGACACGCCATGCAAGCGGTAGGATTGGACTACGATTATTATAAAGACCGCTCTCCTTTTGACTTGTCGGGCGGACAAAAACGCAGGGTTGCAATAGCAGGCGTACTTGCTATGATGCCAAAGGTTTTGATTTTGGACGAGCCAACGGCAGGCCTTGACCCTATAGGCAAAAAACAGATTTTAAACTTGATTAAAAGTTTGAAAAATACCATTACTCCTACAATAGTTGTTATCTCCCACGACATAAACGAGATTACGCAATATTGTACAAGATTGGTTGTATTTAATAATGCAAAAGTCGCTTTTGACTTGCCTGTAAACGAGCTGTTTAATCATTCGGAAGAACTGCTTGCAATGGGACTTGACATTCCGCTTGCAGTAAAAGTAAACAACCATTTAAAAGCTAACGGAATAAAACTTGAGGGAGATATTATAACTCCGCAAGACCTAATTTCCGCAATAGTAAAATATAAAAACAACGGGGGTGAACTATGAGAGACGTGGCATTCGGTCAATATTATCCAACGGGCTCCCCTATACACAGGCTTGACCCTAGGGCAAAACTTATATTCAGCCTTTTGTTTATGATTTTTATATTTTTTGCAAAGTCATACACTGCATTTTTATATGTATTCATATTTTTGACTATAGTGACGGTTGTGGCAAAAATCCCACCGAAAATCGTACTTAAAAGTTTAAAGCTTATACTTTTTCTATTAATTTTTACAGGTCTTATAAATTTGTTTTTGTATGATGAGGGACGATTGCTTGCATCTTGGTGGATATTTACCATAACCGATAAAGGTATAGATTTCACGATTAAACTTGCATTGAGATTGGCACTATTGGTAATAGGCACAAATATGCTTTCGCTTACTACCACACCAATGGAACTTACCGACGCAATAGAAAGTTTGTTAAAACCGTTAAAGTACATTAAAGTGCCTGTTCACGACCTAGCAATAACCATGAGCATTGCTTTAAGATTTATCCCTACCCTAATGGACGAAACGGACAAAATAATCGCCGCACAAAAAGCAAGGGGTGCTGCTTTTGATACGGGCAAAGTGCATGAGCGTGTCAAATCTTTAGTACCTGTATTGATACCTCTGTTTGTCAGCAGTTTTAGGCGTGCTGACGAACTTGCCGATGCTTTGGATGCAAGATGCTACAACGCAACCAAAAACAGAACTAAAATGAAAAAACTTAAGTTCAGTTATAGGGATTTAATAGCTTTTTTAATACTTGCGGTACTTATAGTTTTGATTATGCTAGACTGCTATTTGACAAAAGCTCCAAGTGATAGCTTGTTTTTCGGCACAGATTATTATATTGTAAATTTATTTAAAAGTTGGATAGGATAATGGCAAGATACAAATGTATAATGGAATATGACGGGGAAAATTACGCAGGGTTTCAAATTCAACCCAACGCATTAACCGTGCAGGAATGTACGGAAAAAGCCTTGTCCGATTTGTTTGGAGTAGCGACCAAAATAACTGCAAGCGGCCGCACGGACAGTGGTGTTTCCGCACGCGGACAAGTCATACATTTTGACAGCGATACGGAAATTGCGGAAGATAAAATACCTTTTGCCTTAAAAAGTTTTTTACCCAATGATATTGCAATTATATCTTGTGCTAAGGTAAATGATGAGTTTCATGCAAGGTTTAGTGCCAAAGCAAAAACCTACAGTTATCAAATTTGCATCACAAAAATCAATCGTCCGCTTTATAAAAAACATTATCAATACCCTTATAATATAGATTTGGATTTGTTAAATGCAGCACTTTTAAAAATTAAAGGCAAACATAACTTTAAGGCATTTATGTCAAGCGGGTCGGATATATCCAATTTTGAAAGGGAAATTTATGATATTGAGCTTATTAAAACAGCAAATGACTGCTTTACAATAAAAATTACCGCTAATGGATTTTTATATAACATGGTACGCATAATAGTCGGCACTGCCCTTGACATTGCAAGGGGAAAAATAGATATTGCAAACTTGGACAAAATGTTTGAGAGCGGCGACAGGAATTTAGGCGGTCACACTGCCCCACCCGAGCCATTAACTTTGGAAGAAGTTTTCTATTGACAATATATTACTAATTTTTAATAGGTTATTTATACGTTATAGATAGTTTAAATAATGTTCTTGTAAGGCGTATTCTTTAGACCGTATTTTTCTAAAAAACACTCATTTTAGCAAAATCGGAAAAATTTATCAAAAAATTAAAAATAGTCACTTTTTTACTTGACATAATATAGTTTATATATTAAAATAATTAAGCGTATGAAAAAAGCATAATAAATGTTTGATTTAAGGATTAGCCCCCCGAGAATTAGCATTTTAAAATTATAAAATTAATCGGAGGTTTTTTACCATGAAAACATATATGGCAAAGCCTGAAGAAATCGAAAGAAAATGGTATGTTGTTGACTGCGAAGGTTTAGTCCTTGGTAGAGTTGCCAGCCAAATCGCAAGTGTACTTAGAGGTAAAAACAAGCCTTGCTACACTCCTAACGTAGATTGCGGCGACTATGTTATTGCTATCAACACTGACAAAATCGTTCTTACAGGTAAAAAATTAGAGCAAAAATATTATCGTTATCACACTGGTTATATCGGTGGTCTTAAAGAGATTCAATTTAAAAAGCGCATGGCTGAGGATTCGGACAAAGCACTTACAAGAGCCGTTAAAGGTATGTTGCCTAAAAACTCTTTAGGTCGTGATATGATTACTAAATTAAAAGTATTCAAAGGTGCAGAGCACAATCATCAAGCTCAACAACCTGTTGAATTAAAATTCTAATAAGGAGGAATACAAATTATGGCTAAAGCTAAAAAGAAAGTCCAATATTGGGGTACCGGCAGAAGAAAGAAAGCTATTGCTAGAGTTCGTCTTATCCCAGGTGGCAATGGTAGCATTACTATCAACAAGCGTACTATCGATGAGTATTTCGACTTAGAAACTTTAAAACTTATCGTTCGTCAACCACTTGTACTTACGGGTGCAACCGAGCAATTTGACATTATAGTTAATGTTAAAGGCGGCGGGTTTACAGGTCAAGCAGGTGCTATTCGTCACGGTATTGCAAGAGCTATGGTTGTTGCAAATGCTGAAGAATACAAAGCAGCACTTAAAGCAGCTGGTTTCTTAACTCGTGACCCAAGAGCTAAAGAGCGTAAGAAATACGGTCTTAAGAAAGCAAGAAAAGCACCTCAATTCAGCAAGAGATAATCGGTGCAGTCATTTGCAAAAAGGTACCACTTACCTACTGTTTGCAAATACATATTCGAATTTATATTTTCGGATTAAACATAAAAAATCGATACCCACCTCTATGGTGGGTATTTTTTTCGTCTTTTACAAGCATAGTGAAAACAATAACCAAAATCCACCGAAAATTCGGTGGATTTTTTTATATGCAAAATATTTTTATAAATGCAATGATTTTAATAATTATTGAGCCAATGCATCTTTAGCTGCTTGAGGGATTGTAAATGCGTCGCAATTACCAACTTCCGCTTGAATTTCGTCATAGTAGCTATATACAATTTTTGTTTCTTTTATTTCTATTTTCTCACTTTCATCATCTATAGATTTATAAACTCCATCGGCTACCAATTCATAGTGCATATCAATTCCATCACAATTAGTTAGTCCGTTTCTACTTATTTCTTCAAAAAACTCTTCTATATTATCAAAATTATAAGGATTAATACCTGAACCAATGATATCCCCAACTTTTTCCGCTAAGGTTTCCTTATCTAAAGATTCAGCATTCCAAACTATATTTTCACTATTTTTTTGGCTTGTATATAAAATATATTCGTTATTTTGCATTTCAATATAAGCAGTTACATTTTCATTTTCAATTTTAATAATGTTGTTATTAAAATAGTAATTATTAAACCTGTCTTTTACGTATATATTTTCACTGTTTAAATATTTTAAAATTGCCTTTTCAATAACTCTTCTATTAGTTACATCCGGAGCATTCTTTGCTTCTTCAGGTATAGTAATAGCATTATAACCGATACCGAACTTAAACTCAAGCATTCTTACATCTTCTTCATTAGGGTCATAATCTTCCAAATCAAAGTTTGATGGTACCACTACTGTTAAATCTTTTTCAGTAATTGTTATTTTAACTTTTTCAAATACTGTACCCGCATTACCTGTATATACATTGTCAGCTTTTGTGCAATTTTTTTCAAATTGGTCCAAACCTAACATTTCAGCATATTCTGCAGCGGTATTAATAAATGGCGAAACATTTTTTAGTTCGGTTAAACCGGATAATTGATATTTGTATTTATAGTAAATATCTTCAAAATTATCATAGCTTTCTCTTGTCCAAGCACCGCTTCTTAAAGTATAAACATTTAGCTTATCTTTTTCAGGAACTTCAAAATATATTTTAAAATTACCTGCATCGTTAATAACGATATTTCCTGAAGCACCTAGTACAACATCGGTATAATCTTTAAAATATTTGTTGCTCTCAAGCGCATTCCATTGCTCAATAAAAGCTGTTGGCGATTCCGCAATGTTAGTTTTAGTATTACTATCCTCTCCTCCATTATCATCTTTGCAGGCAACAAGCACAGCACATGATGTAATTGCAATCATAATTACAGCTATAATCAAAAATAATCTTTTTTTCATTTTTACCTCCAATATTAATAGATTTTTTTAATTATATATTATAAAAATAAACAAATTGAGTTTTATATGTCAGTAAAAGTATACTTTTTCTGACACAAAAGTACTTGACAATGTGTATTATATTTTGTATAATAAAGTTGATAAAAATAGAAATTATATTAAATTTATAACCGTTGTTTATAAAAATAAACATATATGAAACTGTCAGAAAAAGTATACTTTTTCTGACACTTTTTTCTCATATTGTCGCGATACTTAGTTAATATACAAAAAATTATTTATTCTACTTTATTTAATTGTAACTATTAAATTTTCATAACATAGCAAAACAGCTTATCGATATACAATAAGCTGTTTTTTTTGTTTGTTGTAATTTATAATAAAGATAATTTATATTACATTTATTTATCCTCAAGTTTATCTATAAGGAATTTACCCGTATAACTTCCCTCAAACTTGGCAACTTCTTCCGGAGTACCTGTAATTAAAATCCTACCGCCGTCATCGCCTCCCTCAGGTCCTAAATCTATAATATTATCTGCTACTTTTATAACGTCCAAATTATGCTCTATTACAAGGACTGTATTGCCCATATCGCAAAGTTTATCCAAAATGCCAATTAACTTTTTAACATCGTGGGTATGAAGACCTGTTGTAGGCTCATCCAAAATATAAAAAGTTTTTCCTGTACTGCGTTTTGCAAGCTCGGTAGCAAGCTTTACCCTTTGTGCTTCGCCACCCGACAATGTTGTTGCAGATTGCCCTAATTTGATATAGCCAAGTCCAACTTCTTGCAAAGTTTTTATTTTTTTATAAATAGACGGCAAATTTTCAAAAAATACACATGCCTCGTCTACAGTCATTTCCAAAACATCGTAAATTGACTTTCCTTTGTATGTTACTTGCAAGGTCTCCCTATTGTAACGTCTACCGCCGCACACCTCGCAAGGCACATAAACATCGGATAAAAAGTGCATTTCTATTTTTATAATACCATCGCCCGAACAGTTTTCGCACCTGCCACCTGCCACATTAAAACTAAATCTACCAGCTTTATAACCGCGAGCCTTTGCTTCGGGAGTGCTTGCAAACAATTCCCTTATTGCGGAAAATACACCCGTATAAGTTGCAGGGTTGGAGCGCGGAGTTCTTCCTATCGGAGATTGGTCAATGCAAATAACTTTATCCAAATTTTCAATCCCGTCAATGCTATCGCAATTAGTAAATTTTTGCCTTGCACCATTAAGTTTAGCTTGCAAAACAGGATAAATAATACCATTTACCAAGCTTGACTTACCGCTACCTGATACGCCCGTAACCGCATTAAACTTTCCAAGCGGGATTTTAACCGAAACATTTTTCAAGTTGTTTTGCTTTGCGCCGTTAACTGTGATATACAATCCGTTGCCTTTTCTTCTTGTTTTAGGCACCGCAATTTTCTTTTTGCCGCTCATATATTGACCTGTTATAGACTGCTCGCAATTCATAACTTCTTCAGGAGTACCGCAACAAACGACTTCGCCACCATGGACACCTGCTTTCGGACCGATATCTACAATATAATCGGCTAAACGCATAGTGTCTTCATCGTGCTCTACTACAATCAACGAATTGCCCAAATCTCTCAACGATTGCAATGTTTTTAGCAGTTTTTCGTTATCTCTTTGGTGCAAACCTATGCTTGGCTCGTCCAAAATATACAAAACTCCCGTAAGACCGCTACCAATTTGAGTTGCAAGCCTAATTCTTTGTGCTTCGCCGCCCGATAAAGTTCCTGCGGAACGTGAAAGAGTCAAATATGTCAAACCGACATTGCACAAAAAGCTAAGTCGTGCATTTATTTCAGTCAAAATCTGTTTTGCAATTTGCATTTCGGTATTTGTCAAAGTCAAATTTTCAAAAAATTCTTTCGCTTTGATAATAGGCAAGTCGCATAGTTCGGCAATGTTCATTCCGCCTACTGTTACAGACAAAGCTTCCTTTTTAAGTCTTTTTCCGTGACACAAGTCACAAGGTTCCTGTGTCATATACCTTTCAATCTCTTGCTTTACAAAATCGGAAGTTGTTTCGTTATACCTACGTTCCAAATTACTTGCAACGCCCTCGAACTTCATTTTATAAGCCCCGTTAAAGGAGGATGATGCGTAATTTACAGTGTATTCCTTATCGTCGCCATACATAAGCAAATCAATGGCTTTTTTAGGTAAATCTTTAAGAGGTGTGTTTAAATCAAAGCCGTTTTGCTTTGCAACAACCCTCAAAACACTGCTGGATATCCTACTTGTATCCATGTTCCACCCCGAAACTTCAATAGCGCCGTCGCTAAGAGACTTGTTCCAATCTTTTACAAGCTTATTAATGTCTATCACATTATTAAAACCCAAACCATGACACTTAGGACAAGCTCCAAAAGGGTTATTAAAGCTAAACATTCTTGGAGCAAGTTCTTCAATGGAAATGTCACAGTCGGGACAAGCATAATTTATAGAAAACAGCTGACGAGTTCCGTCGATTTGAGCTTCTACCAAACCGCCTGCAAGCTTTAAGGCATTTTCCACACTGTCGGAAAGTCTTTTTGATATACCATCTTTAATAACCAACCTATCGATAACTACATTGATATTATGTTTGACATTCTTATCCAAAATAACTTCATCGCTATCAAGGGAATAATCGATTCCGTCGATTTGCACCCTCAAATATCCGCTTTTTCTGTAACCATCTAGCTGTTTAGTATATTCGCCCTTTCTGCCACGAACAACGGGAGCAACGATTATAACTTTTGTTTTATCCCCAAAAGCGATAATTTTATCTACAATTTGGTCAACCGTTTGATGTTTAATTTCCTTACCGCATTTAGGACAGTGAGGAATACCGATTCTTGCATATAACAATCTTAAATAGTCATAGATTTCCGTAACAGTACCAACCGTGGAACGCGGGTTGTGTGAAGTTGTCTTTTGGTCGATTGAAATAGCCGGAGATATACCTTCGATACCGTCCACATCCGGTTTATCCATCTGCCCCAAAAACATTCTTGCATAGGATGACAAACTTTCGATATAACGTCTTTGTCCCTCCGCGAAAATAGTATCGAAAGCAAGTGACGATTTACCCGAGCCCGAAAGGCCTGTAAACACAACCAATTTATCCCTTGGAATTGTCACATTTATATTTTTTAAATTGTTTTCTCTTGCACCTCTGACAATTATTTCGTCTTTCATATTTCACCACAAATTTTTCTTTTTTTAGTTTAATATTGTTTTGTTATTGCATTTCTCTAAGCTGTTTTTTCAGCTCGCTTATTGCCTCACGATATTGAATAGCAGCTTCGAAATCAAGCTTGCTACTTGCAATAGCCATTCTGCTTTTAAGTATGTCAATTTCGCGATATATATCGATTTTCGTAAGTTTTTTATCGTTTTTAGCGTCAATTTTCTTGGTAATTTCCAACGTGTTAACAACATCTTTAACAATGGTTTTTGGCACTATATTATGTTCGATATTATATTGATTTTGCACTTCCCTACGGCGGTTGGTTTCGCTAATTGCGGCTTTCATACTATCAGTCATAGTATCCGCATACATAATAACTCTACCCTCGCTGTTTCTTGCAGCTCTTCCTATTGTTTGTACAAGAGAAGTTTCCGAACGTAAAAAGCCTTCCTTATCCGCATCCAAAATCGCAACAAGTTGAACTTCCGGTATATCCAATCCCTCTCTAAGCAAGTTGATACCAACAAGCACATCAAATTCTCCACGTCGCAAACCGCCTATAATCTCAATTCTTTCCAACGCATCTATTTCCGAATGCATATAATTTACTCGCACATTATGCTCTTTTAAATAGTTGGTAAGCGATTCGCTCATCTTTTTGGTCAATGTCGTAACCAATACCCTATGTCCCGTCGCAACAACAGTGTTGATTTCGGATAACAAATCATCTATTTGTCCGTCTATAGGTCGAACTTCCACTTTAGGGTCAAGCAAACCTGTCGGACGAATAAGTTGCTCTGCAACATTATCTGCAAGTTTTAGCTCATAATCCGCAGGAGTTGCGGAAACACAAATAATTTGACTTATTTTACTATTAAACTCCTCAAATGCAAGCGGTCTGTTGTCAAAAGCAGATGGCAACCTAAAGCCATATTCCACAAGATTGGTTTTTCTAGCCCTGTCTCCGTTAAACATTGCCCTTAGTTGAGGCAAAGTAATGTGCGACTCATCTACAAACATCAAATAATCATCGCCGAAAAAGTCTAACAAAGTATAAGGCATTTGCCCCGGTAATCTGCCGTCGAAATAGCGAGAATAGTTTTCTATACCATTGCAATACCCCATTTCACGCATCATTTCCAAATCGTAGCTTACCCTTTCTTTTATCCTTTGAGCTTCAATAAGTTTGCCTTTTTCCTCAAAATATTTAACCTGAATAAGCATATCTTTTGATATTTGGTCAAGTGCCTTTTGCATACTTTCGCTATTAACAACATAGTGACTTGCAGGGAAAATATTTGCATGCTCTAAAGTATTTATTGCTCTTGAAGTTACCAAGTCGAATTCGGATATCTTATCGATTTCATCCCCAAAAAACTCTATCCTTAACCCTTTATCGTTATTATCCGCCCTCATTACTTCCACAATGTCTCCGCGAACTCTAAATGTGGAACGTGTAAAATCAATATCCGAGCGTTTATATTGAATCTCTACAAGCCTTCTTATAAATTCGTCCCTATCAAGTTCCATACCAGGACGTAAAGATATTGCCATATTGTAATATTCAAGCGGAGCGCCCAAACCATAAATACATGAAACCGAGCACACAACAATTACGTCTCGCCTTTCGGACAGGCTACTTGTTGCAGAGTGCCTTAGTTTATCTATTTCGTCATTTATTTGCAATTCCTTTTCTATATAAGTATCCGAACGTGGGATATACGCTTCGGGTTGATAGTAATCGTAGTAAGAAACAAAATACTCCACTCTGTTATCGGGAAAAAACTCACGCAACTCATTGCATAATTGCGCGGCGAGAGTCTTGTTGTGAGCTATGACAATAGTCGGTTTATTAACTTTTTCAATAACATTAGCCATTGTAAAAGTTTTGCCGGAGCCTGTAACACCAAGTAGCACTTGTGTTTTTAATCCGTCAATTACACCGTCTGCCAAAGACTCTATTGCTTGCGGTTGGTCTCCGCAAGGTTTGTATTTGCTTACTAAACGAAATTTATCCATAAATTTTGTTTTATCCTTAAATACCCCGTCAAAAATCGGGGTTATTCGCGCGTTTCGTATTCGTTAAAATGAAATGTATTTTTAATTGAAATATTTTTATTTTGCTATAAAATAAATCACAATATTATTTATTACCTAATCAAATATTGTTTATTACTATGTATCAAACATTAATCTTATATATGTTATCTGCCTGCAATCGCATCCAAAATTAGTTTTAGGAAGAACACGCCTATTGCAAGTGCAACGGACATTGAAATTTTAAAATAAACCCACCTTTTTTCATTCAAAATTTCACGATAAAATGCTTGTCCCTTTTGATGAAGAGTAAAGCACCAAACAGTCTCCCCTTTTCTTTTTGATTCCACTAGTTCGTAGTAATCGTCAAGCTCCAAATCGTGAATAATTTTTTTAAGGTCGTTTCCTTTGATTTCTATCTTAGGAGAAATATCGTTAAGCACATCAATAGGACGCAAAAGGCATACTCCATTTTTGTCCACTGAATTATAATAAATAGATTTCATTACAGCTTTTTCTTTTTTATTAAGCATAATCCACCTTCTAAATTATTTTTGTATTAATCAATATACTTATGTTAATATTCAAAAAGATTATTAAATTTATTTTATTTTTATAAATTATCACAATTTTTTTGTAAAGCAAATAATTTTGTTTGCTTCTTCAAAATTCATTGCTTTATGGAAATTACAGCTATTTATATTACTTAATTCACAATCACTGGCAAATTCCACACACCCATTACTTTTAGCCCATAGTTCACAATTTTCCAATAATTGTCTACCATAACCTTTTTTACGAAAATTTTCTTTTACATAAATACCTTCAAGATAGCCGACTGGAGATGTTTCTGTTCCTTCTACATAATCATATCGTAACCCACATTGAGCAAACCCAACAGGAATACAATTTTCATATTTCAAAAAAAATTGACAAGTGTTATTAGATAAATTTTTAGAAAAATCATTTATCAAGTCATTAACATTGCAATCACTCCATAACAATACTGCCAATTTTGCTAAGGTAATAATATCTTTTTTATCTGCTTTTACTACCATATATCTCCCAATAACATTTTATAAATTCTAAAGCTATTTACTAAAACTAATTTATGTAAATATTTTTAGTTATGTTAAAACAAAATTATAATAGTAACACTAGCAAAGTAATAATTGCTCCACTAATGCCACCACCAAGAATTCCACCAAGCAAACCGATTAAAAATGTTTTTAAACTTTTCTTTTCCTTTGACTTTGCAATAGCACTATGAGTTAAGCTGGACATAATTTCATTTTGACTTGCTGGTACGCTTAAATCATAACTTGTCGCCAAAGGATTAGCACTCTGCTCAACTTGTTCTTTTTTGCTAACTTTTTTAGTTTTTTGAGCCTCTTGCCTTGCGATATTAATGCGGTTTATAAGTTCCTCCCCCATTTCGGTAAATGCAAGACAAACAACTTCCTCATCTTGGTATTTTAAAATAATAAATTTATTTGTAACTAAAGTATTTATTTCCTGCATCAAAATTTCATTGTCCCATTCAAGTGAAAAATCACTTTTCAAACAATCAAAAATGTCGCTTTTATCTATTGTATTGTAGCCTTTTACGCACAGTTTGTTTAGCGTTTCGGCAAGTTTTACAAAATTGGAATTAAGCATAAACACTCCTTTAAAAATAAGTAACTAACTTATAGTATTAAAAGCAAGCGGTTTTTGGTTATAGCACTCCGCAAGCAATCATTGTTGTATTTAATTGCACAAATAAACAGTATTGTTAAGCAATGTAAAAATTATTATTTGATACTTATTACATACAAAGTATACAACATTTTATAAAAAAAATCAACTAAGTATGCAAAATTGCTTTATTTCTGTGTTAAAATGTGGTATTATTTAATGAATAAAAATACAAAAGGAGAATCGTATGAATTTATTAGACAGATATTGTAGCAACATAAACGCATTGGATTACGACGATTTTAGTAAAAATACTGAAATCAAAATACCAGATAACTTTAATTTCGGTTACGATGTCGTCGATGAATATGCAAGATTAACTCCAGATAAAATCGCCCTTGTATGGTGCAATGACGAAGGGGAGGAAAAAATCATAACTTTTGGCGAACTTAAAACTTTAAGTGATAAAGTTTGCAATATACTACTTTCCCACAACCTTAAAAAAGGCGACTTTATTATGACAATGCTTGGCAGACGGTACGAATATTGGATAATTGCTACCGCTTGTCACAAACTTGGCGTTGTACTTGTACCCGCAACTTTTTTACTTACAGCAAAAGATATTGAATACAGGTGTAATAACGCAGATGTTAAATTGCTTTTTGTTACAAATCAAAACGAAGTTACAAAACATGTATTGGAAGCTGTACCAAACTGCAATAAATTGCAAGCGGTTTATACCCACGGCAATGTTGATGGTATGCTAAACTTTACAAAAATATTGGAGGAAACCACATCAGATTTTACACCTCCTTGGCAAACTCAAAATGACGATATGTTTTTGGTATACTTTACAAGCGGCACAACCGGTGAGCCAAAAATGGTTGCTCACAAATACTTATATCCGTTAGGACATATCATTACTGCGAAATTTTGGCAGGATGTAGTTGATGACGGCTTGCATTTAACCATGGCAGAAAGCGGTTGGGCAAAATGCAGTTGGGGTAGAATCTACGGACAGTGGATTTCAGGAACTGCTATTTTCGTATATGACTATTTTGGCAGATTTACACCTACAGACATATTGCCAATGATAGAAAAATATAAAGTTACAACTTTTTGTGCACCGCCTACCATATATAGGTTTTTGATAAAAGAAGATTTATCCAAATACAATTTTTCAAGTTTAACTCACTGTTCTACTGCGGGCGAGCCACTTAATCCAGAGGTATCAAAAGAGTTCACTAAGGCTACAGGACTTGAGATTTACGAAGGCTTTGGTCAAACAGAATCATCAGTATTGCTAGGAACATATAAATTTTTGCAAATCAAACAAGGCAGTATGGGCAAACCATCCCCTATTTACGATATTTACCTTGCCGACAACAACGAAAATGAAGTAGCAGATGGCGAAACAGGCGAGATTTGCATAAAAATGCGTGATAACCAATTAGGTTTACTATATAAATATCATAAGGACGAAGAACGTACATTTAATACTTTCGGCAGCGGTGTTTATCATACAGGCGACCTTGCAACTAAGGACAGCGACGGCTACTATTGGTTTGTTGGAAGAAAAGACGACATAATTAAATCCAGCGGTTATAGGATAGGACCTTTTGAAGTAGAATCTGCTCTTCATGAACACCCTGCGGTTTTAGAGTGCGCCATAACAGGTGCTCCCGACCCACTTCGAGGTCAAGTTGTAAAAGCTACAATAGTTTTGGCAAAAGGCTACAGCCCAAGCGAAGAGCTAACTAAAGAATTGCAAAATCACGTAAAAAAAGCTACTGCTCCTTACAAATATCCACGAATTGTAGAATATGTAAATGAGTTGCCTAAAACAATAAGCGGCAAAATTATTAGAAAAGAAATTGCTGCACGAGACAATAAAAAATAATAATAGGTTATTTATAAAAAACGTAAATTTATTAGCACAATAAAACGGCGGGGTTACCCCCCCCGTTTTTTTTTTGTTCCTCTTTTTTTCCCTTCCTCCATACTCTGAGGAAAAAATTCAATAAATTTTCTAAAACCTCTTGACATATGC
>OFGZ01000643.1_pt1 | contig 24596 bp, 25 predicted proteins | sample 1521871 | NCBI WGS metagenome assembly OFGZ01 (sample SAMEA3504091, study PRJEB24116) | mouse gut metagenome | biome: mouse gut; feature: mouse-associated habitat; material: faeces | place: Denmark | collected 2011
TACAAAGCGTCCAGAGGTATTCGTACCTTTGGGCGCTTTTTTATATATATGGCCCTTCGGGGCAAAGTTTGGGACGCTGGAAAGCGCCCTTTTTTCATTTCAAAAACAAGGAGGTGAACAATTTGAGTCAGCCCCAGCATCTCGAATGCGATACGCCCGACTGCATCCACTGGAAGGACGGCGAGTGTATCAAAGAAACTTCTGTCACGATCCAGGAACATCACTGCGTCGATTATGAGCAGCATGTGGAGTTGCCCACGGCCACTGTGACCATCGAAGTCAGCGGCGGTGTGGTGCAGAATGTGTACGCCAGTCCCGACCTGCCGGACATCAGTGTTGAACTCATTGACTTCGACAATCTCAGGGATGAGCCGGAGACCGTGGAAGCCCATAGCCAGCGGCTGTTGGCCATGATCGAGCAGAGTCACAAACACATTTTCTGAAGGAGGGCCTTATGCTTAACAAAATAAAATCCCTGATTGCCCGGCTGAAAGAGGCGGATGCCGCCTACTACGGCAAGGACAACCCTATCATGACCGATCTGGAATACGACAGGCTCTACAATGAGCTGGTGCAGATGGAGCGGGACACTGGCATCATCTTAGCCTCTTCGCCCACCCAACGGGTGGCCGGAGAGGTGCTGGAGGGCCTGACTGCAGTATCCCACACCAGGCCCATGCTCTCGGCCGACAAGACCAAGTCCACCGGCGAGATATTCAAGTTCGTCAGCGGGCGGAGGATGGTCATCAGCTGGAAGCTGGACGGACTGACGTTGGTGCTGCGCTATGTGGGCGGCAAGCTGGTTCAGGCCATTACCCGCGGCGATGGGCTCAAGGGTGAGGATGTCACCCATACCGTCCGGGTCATGGAGAACGTACCGCTGACCATCCCCTGCACCGAGCCTCTGGAGGTGCGCGGTGAGGGCGTTGTCAGTTGGCAGAATTTCAAGGAACTCAACGAGTCCTTGGAGGAACCGTACTCCCATCCCCGGAACCTGGCTGCCGGCAGTATCCGAAAACTGGACGCCAGGGAGAGCAAGAAGCGTCGGCTGGAGTTTTTGGCCTTCGACCTGATCAGCGACCATCTGGGCGGCACGACCAAATGGGAAAACCTGCGCTTTATGGCCCAGATGGGCTTCACCACTGTAGGTTATTCCGTACTGGCCGAAAATGCGGACCGTGATTCCCTGGAAAAGGCCATCACGGTCTATCGCCCGGAGGAATATGCTTTCCCGGTGGACGGCCTGATCTTCGAGTTTGACGACCTGGCCTATGGCCGCTCCCTGGGGGCCACCGGGCACCATGAGAACCGGCTGATGGCCCTGAAATGGGCGGACACGCTTTATGAGACGGTATTCCGATCCCTGGAGGTGGCCACCACCCGGACCGGTATGGTCAGCCTCACCGGCGTGTTCGATGACGTGGAGATTGACGGCACCACCGTTAACCACGCCTACCTGCACAACTTGGACATCTTCAAGCAGCTGGCGCTGGGGCCGGGTGACAAAATCTCCGTCTATAAGGCGAATATGATCATCCCGCAGATTGCGAAGAACCACACCAGAAGCGGCGGCTGCATGATCCCCATCGTATGCCCCTGCTGCGGTGAGATGCTGATGATCCACATGAGTCCGGGCGGAACTCAGCAGCTCTACTGTGAGAATCTGGACTGTCCGGCCCGGCTGGTGCGCAAGTTCGTCCACTTCTGCAGCAAGACCCGCATGGAGATCGAGGGCCTGGCGGAGCAGACGCTGGAGACCTTTGTGGATCGCGGCTGGGTCAAAAATTTCGGAGATCTCTACGAGCTGGAGCAGCACAAGGCCGAAATCATTGCCTGCCCTGGATTCGGAGAAAAGTCCTTTGCTCGGCTCCAGCAGGCCATAGACAAGCGGCGCACCTGCACACTCAACCAGTTTATTGCCGCCCTGGGTATCCCGGAGGTGGGCCGCCATGCGGGGCGTATCTTGAACCGCCACTTCGGTGGCGACTGGGAGGCCTTCGAGCAGGCCATCCGGGACGGCTTTGACTTTACCCAGTTGGAGGACTTTGGGAAGGTCATGCATGACAACATCTATACCTGGTACAACAACGCCGAGGAGTCCAAGCTGTGGCGCCCGGTGCTGGAACACATCACATTTTTGAAGGAGGACAATACCATGTCTGAGAATATGAAGAACAACCCCTTTGCCGGGAAGGTCGTGGTTGCTACCGGCAAGTTGGAGAACTACACCCGCGACGGCATCCAGACCAAGTTGCTGGAGCTGGGCGCCAAGCCCGCCAGTTCCGTCAGCAAGAAGACCGACTACCTGATTGTGGGTGAGAAGGCTGGCAGTAAGCTGGACAAGGCCAAGAGCCTGGGCGTGAAGATCCTCACCGAGGAGGAGTTTGAGTCCATGCTGGCGCTCAGCAAGACGTAATCCCACAACTGCAACAGGCCAAGATGGCATAGAGGGGGTATCCGCTGGGATACCCCCTCTTTTTGTTTTATGGAGGTTACTATGGACTTATATAATATGCTGTAGTCGGGCGAAGGGATCGAGCACCAGGACAACTATCTTCTTGACTTGGACTCCGAGTTCCGATTCAAGTGCCGCCGGTGCGGGAAATGCTGCATCCATCAGGAAACGATTATTTTCAATGCCCGGGATATCTTCAATATCGCCCAAAAGAAGGGCATGGCGATGCGAGAGGTAGTGGATGCCTATACCGAGACCTATATCAGCCGTAACTCCTGTATCCCCATTGTTCACTTGCTTTCCAATGGACCCAAGGGTGCCTGCCCGCTGCTGTCTGCAGATGGCCGGTGCAGTGTCCATGACTGCAAGCCCACTGTCTGTGCGCTGTTCCCGCTGGGAAGGGTCGCAATCAACAGAACGGATGACCAGGCACCTGGAGAGGGCGAAATGCCGACGATCAAGTATATTCTCAATGACCACAGCTGCGGTTCGGCCAAAACGGTCAATACTGTCCGCAGTTGGCTGGCCAAGTTCGGGATTCCGGAGCAGGATGAATTTTATCTGCTCTGGAATAAGGTGCGCATGAGCCTTACTCCGGCGGTTATGAAGCTTGAGGAAGAAAAAGTGTCCGAGCCTGTTCTTGAAATGCTTTGGGGCGTAATCTATGAGACACTCTATCTCCATTACGATACCAGCCAGGAGTTTATGCCCCAGTTCCAGGTTGTAGCAGACAAGTTGCTGAACCTGAGTAAGAAGATCATGAAGGCGGAGCCGTCCACCGGGTCAGCCTCTTTTGATAGAAATGGAGAGTAAAATGGAAAATCAAATTAAAGTGGTCACCTTTGTGGGGGACCAGCGTGGTAAATATGAGGATCTTTACTACTGCAAAAACACAGAGCAGGTGTATATCCGGCAAGTGTATAGCAATAGTCATGTGCGTTGGCTCACGGCTAGTAAGTGGACTGGTGGTTATGAAGCTGATTGTCATATGAAGAGCGGGCTCATAATTCAAGTAGCCGATAAAGCTGGCAATATCCTTTTTGAGGAGGAATTGTCAGACGCAGAGGATGTCACCGGCACATGGGCTCAAAAAAATGGCCCGTTTAGTTGGGAGGCTATTACCGGCTTTGCAAAAGAATACAAGGAAAAGTTTGGGCTCAGCACCTATGAGGAGTGGAAAGCATGGCTGATGGCCGATGCAAAACCCTGTGGGTTTGAAGGGTATTCCGACAACTGGCTGTTCGCAATGTCTACGCATGGGGCATACAAGAAAATATCTCAGTTGCATTTTCTTGGTATTACTGCATATGCCATGGTTCAGGAGGAAAAGCATAACGTCTGCGGTAAAAGCTGGTTGTGCTATGAGATTAAAGATGCCGACCTGGATTCTACACTCGCCATCTGCGGTTACAAATTGCAGTGTGCTGGCTAATAAAATGTCCCAAAGGGGGTGAAACATAGGAAATGGAAAATCAAAATGACAATCGGGATCAGATTATCCGCAAAGATGCCAGAAATTGCTTCGTGGAGGTTAAAAATGACTGTTTCCACTTGGACAAGGTCCACCTGCAGTTTGTGGCCTACGACAAATCCCGACCGGCCGGGCAGCGGTACACCAGCAATATCCATATCTACATTGATATACCGCAGTTTCTGGCTCTGGCGCAGGAGGCTGCTAACGGCAGCCTTCATATGCGGATGCAGCAGCACAAAAATGAGCACAAATCAGACCCGCTCTATGAACATCTGGGCGGCACCTCGGCCAAGCGGCTGGCCCATTACGGCAAGGCCCGAGCAGATGGAAAGAGTTTGTCTCGGGTGGTCAAGCTGACTGTGGCGGAAAAGTCGGATTATTTCTTTACTGCTGATAGTGGTCCGGGAGAAGAAAACCAGACCGGGCTGATTGTCCCCAAATATGGGAAAAACCCAGAGCAGCATGTATCCGTTATACTCACTTGGCGACAGCTTAACGAGTTGCTGTTTACGACGGTGGCTCATTACAACGCATGGTTGTCAGCCAGATACACTGCTGATTGGGCAAAAATACATGCGCCCCGTTTCGATGAAAAAGAGCGGAAAGGAAGGCAGAACAACCTCGACACTGCACCAGCACCGCAAGCTTCGGCACGCCAACCTGGCGCTACGCAGTCTCCGGCTTTACCAGCGCAAACCGGTTTTGGCAGCAATTTTGGCAGTGTTTATGCCGATGTAGATGGCAGGAATAATGCCGATGACAGGCAGATGTTTTAGTGCTATACTGATATTGTCCATCCTTGTGCAAGCGGCTGGCCTAACAGGCCGGAAAAGAATCTTGACAAGGAGTGGATCACAATGAAATTTTGCCCCTACTGCGGCGTTTCCCTCACGGGAATCGCCGCTTCTTTCTGCCCTGAGTGCGGGAAAGCATTGCCCATCAAAAAGGCAAACGGTACCCGCCGACAGAAGAAGCGCCCCCCTCAGAAGAAGTCCAGACAAGAGTCCCAGCCAAAACCGAAACCAACCGACCCGATGGATGTAAATTATGACGGCTACTACGATGACATAAAACCTGTTGATGCCGGAGTTCGTGGAGAGGGTGTGGACCCAGAACTTGTCAAACGGATTGCGCTGATTATTCTAGGTGCCATTGTGGTTATTACATTGTCAATCATCTTAATGATGCTGTTGTAATTTTGCTGATTGGAGCGTGTAATGTAGGCAAATAAGCAAATTGAGGTGATAGCTATGATGTATCTCTCTAGAGGAGAGCTGACACAGTCCGCCAAGACTGGGCTTGATTATGTATCCCGTTGCGGCTGCGTCTATGCACTGGGGCCGGAGCTGGCTGGACTCTGGAAAAAGGCTAGATTCAGACCACAACCAGTTCCGCAGGACAGGGAATTGGCAATCAAGCGCATGGAGAGCAACGGCTTGGTCGTTACTACTGAGGAAAAGGGTACGCTGGCTGCCTACCGGCTTTTGACCAGTTGCATCATTTGTCCCAACAACAGGAGATGGACAGACTGCTTACTCTCCAGACCTGCCCGGCGTACCTGGGAATGGCTCAACGAGGCAGGTCTGCGGCTAACGGCCAGTGAGCTGATTCGACTGGAGGAACGCCGGGTGCAGCCCACTCCTGCGCTCTTGGGTGAGGATGGCAGGCAGAGGCTGACAGAGATGATCTATTTCGCAGAAACAATTCCAGACGGCATCCTGGAGACACTGATGGAACGTTCGCCTGCCCGCGACGCTGTAGTAACAAATCTGTTAGGTCTTCTGCGTACCCGCCGTCTGTTATTAATTTGAGGGAGGTGCCCATGAAACACGCTCAAATTCCCACGCCCCTGCAAATGCAGATTTTAATACGATTGGCACTGGCTGTGTGCTCATTGATTGTGGGTAATGTATTTCTGGTTCTTTTTAATGTGTCAATTGCCATGCCCTGCTTCCTCCTCGCTTTGCTGTCTGCTGTCAGTGGAGGACATTTCTACCATCTGACCTCATGTGGTCACTATTTGATCCTTACAGGCACTGTGCTGAACGTGGAGCGCACTACCGTCCTGCGTCACCCCAAGGCTGTGCTGATGGAGGTTGAAGGGATTGCCCTTCGAGTCGTACTACGAAACCGTCACAAGTCCGTTGTGGAGGGTAGTCGGCTCTCCTTCTATGTGCAGGACAATACCCCTATCTACGAATGGGGAGAGATGCATCTACTTAGCTCCTATCTGGCGGTGGAGGATGGAACTTCCAGCAAATCCGCATAACACGCGCTCCGATGGATTCTCAACACGCAACGGGCACAAAACCTAGGTAACTATGATGAATAGCATATTGACCTCAGCGGATTATCATGCTATAATTAAAACAATAGTTACCGTGTTTTCTCTTAGAAAACAAAGTTACCGTGTTACAGAGTGTCAAATGGCGCTATTGCGCTATTTGACACTTTTTTTGTTTTCTTTCCGTAAATGCGGATTGAAATAAACTAATTTGCAGCAGGAAATAACCTGCAGAAAGGAGAATTTGGCTGTGTTGAAAATGATGATCACAGATGCTGTTGTATCTAAAGGGTATAACGGCGACCCCGCCATCCGCTATTTCGATGTTGAGGGTGGCGGACAGATTGCCAGCTTCCGAATTGGCAAGCGGCTCTACGACAGCAAGGCGCCAGACAACCACCGCTGGTTGAACTTTAACGTCAAAGCATCCAAGAACATGTGCGAGCGTATCAAGCGTATGAAACTCAAGGAGGGCTCGTATATTAACATCGGTGCCCGCTATGACGAGGAGACCTGGAAGGTCAAAGGCACCGATGAGACCCGGACAAGTGTGGTCTTGTATCTGGACGAGATTGAGTATGCTGGAGGTGGTAACGGCCAGAAGATTAGCCAGACCAGCTCCGATAGCACTGCGCCCCAAGGCAATGGCGCACCTGCTCCGCAGATAGGCGAATCCACATCTCAGTCCCAGCAACAGGGCTATTCACAAAACCAGCAGATACCCCAGGGTCAGCCGGAGCCGGCCTTCGATACGATGCCCAGCGGTTTTACTGGGTATGAGGCCTTCGGCGATTCGGGAAATCCCTTCTTTTAATCAGCATCCTATAATAGAGGAGAAATGAATACCAGGCGTAAAAGGCGCACAGTCCGTGAAAACACATCTACGGACTGTGCGCCTTTTTTCGGTTAAGGGGGGATGTGTTTGCGAAACCAGGCATTTCAAGTGAGAGCCAGCACACAGAAACGGAAGAAACTGGAAGTCGTACTAAAACGGCTGGCCGGAGACCGTCTGACGTCTCAACACCGACAGTTGATATGTCAAGCGGTAAGTTGTCGTGAGCAATACAGTTTTCGTCTGTGTCAGGAGCCAGGAGGACTTCTTGACATCATTACTCACAGAAGTGAGGCTATTGTTTACCGTATTTTTGGTGATATAGAGGACAATGGTAGTGCTCCATCCGCCATTTTAATCAGAGCCCCCAACCAAGGAGGAATGTCTAACACAATTTATATCTATCTACCAATATTAAGGGAGGAAAAAAGGGATGAGACCCAATCAGAAGAAACATCTGCTCAATGACATAATTATAGTGATTATGCTGCTTGCAGCCCTGCTTACCATTATCCGGCTCTGGCCGCTTTTGCTGCTGCTACTGATTGGTCTGATCGCCTATGCGCTTTGGGTACTTTTCCAGACGGCCCGACAGCCAGCTAAAGACAAACCTGAACCCCTGCTCATGCTGCCTGCGCCAGTGTCGGAACGTTCGATAATGACTTCCGCATTTGGTCTATTGCAACACCGCATCTCAGAACAAGTAAATCTACAATACCCGAATGCTCGATGGGTGTGGAGCGTTTCTGACGCTTTCAATAGATTCACCGAAGGACAAGCTTTGAGCATATTGCTGAATGGTGCTGGCGGATATCGAAAAGCTACAGTGCAAATCAGGAATATGCAATTTGCAGGATTGGTTTATCACACCATACCAGACGCTAGTTCCCAAGGTGAACAGACAAAGGGCCACCCTTCCAGCCCCAAAGAGCCACCCGTAGAATCGGAGATGGTGGACTATGGGCTTTTGTCCTTTGAATGGGTAGAAGCCAACATGCAGCATCTGAATGAGCTGAGCAATGAGACGGTTGCCGTAGGTCTGGACGAGTTCTGCATCTCTGCGGAAGAATTGCCCCACGGAGACAGCTGGCCAACGGTATGTGCTGAACTGGTTCGCAATGGATTTGAAGCAGCAGAACCGATGGCTGACGGGATTCATGTCAAAATCAAAATAGCAGAATAGGAGCGTGATTTACCAATGAGTTCAAAACTGTTCGTATTTGACCGAACTCTGCCTGCGCCTTTTGATAAGGGCGGGAAGAAAGTCAAGGTGTCATCTACCTATGGGGATGGCACAGAGGCGACGCTGAGCAACACTGTTGTGAAAGCTGTGCTGGCGTACTGTACCTGCAAGGATGGATCTAAGCCTGGTGCCGTGGGTACCTGCAGCAGCAAGGGTGTTGCCGAGTACAAGTCGGCCTCCGGTGCGGATGCCTACCACCTGGCGGTCTATGACCCTGGGACCGGGACCGTACTGGCCAGTAAGTATGACAGCAACACCGAGATGATGGAAACCTATTCCGTGGGGAAGCGCGGTCAAGATGGTGCCGCCATAGTGCTGGCCATGATCCCAGCCCTTGCAGCTGACAAGGAATTTGGAGATAACCTAGATGCCTTTATGTCGGAGTATCAGGGATCTTTTCCTGACATAAAAAAGGCCACTGAATTATTGGCAATCCTCTGTGACAACGCCTATCGCCGGGTGAACGATAAAACCTGCTCCGCGCATCTGCAGGTCAATATTGATAACTCGGGCAATGTGATGCGGGTCTCTCAGACCCATCTGGACTCCGGCAGTTTCAGACCGGACAAAGTGCTGGCGGGTGAGTTTACCATCCTGGCCCACGTCGGAGAAACGGTTGTTCTGGAGCCCCAAAAGGCAGTTCCACATAGCGATTTTGTCGGCAAATATGCGCTGGACCCCAGCCGCAGCCTCACTGTCTATGAGGAGTCTCTAGTCCCCAACTTGGCGCCTTGGTATGTCCTGCCGGAGGAGGTGGTCAGTATCTGTGCCCACGCCCAGAAGTCCACTGAAAAATCCTTGCCCATGCGCAATTTTCTGCTTCGCGGTCCGGCCGGAACTGGCAAGACCGAGGGAGCCAAGGCGATTGCCGCAGGCCTGCACCTGCCCTATGTGAAATACACCTGTTCGGCCAATACCGAGGTCTACGACTTCATCGGTCAGGTTTTCCCAGATACCAACGGCCCCTCCACCGGGGACGCAGATCTGGACCGGGAGCGGCAGGAACTGAAAGAGATGGGCGGCATCACCTTTGAGAATGTCAAGAAGCTGATGGACCTGCCCGGCCTGGATGATATGGACTATGACCCGGAGGGCACCTATAAGTTGCTCACTGGCCACGCCAAAGCTGGCGCGACCTCGCAGGACTGCATGGCGGAGGTAATGGGCCGGGTGACGGACAAGATCCAGAAGCTGTGTTCGGTCAAACCTGAGACGGCAAATGCCGGACAGACCTACACCTATATGGAAACGGACTTTATCCGAGCCCTGAAGTATGGCTACCTGGTGGAAATCCAGGAGCCGACCACGATCATGCAGCCCGGTGTGCTGGTGGGCCTGAACTCCCTGCTGGAGCAGAACGGCACTATCACACTGCCTACCGGCGAGGTCATCCGGCGGCACCCTGATGCTGTGGTGGTCGTGACCACCAATGTCAGCTATGAGGGGTGCCGGGGTATGAACCAGTCGGTATTGGACCGCATGAACCTGACGCAAGACATTGAACTTCCCGCGCCGGAGATCATGGCCCAGCGTGCTATGAGCGTCACCGGCTGCGAGGATGACTTCATGGTTTCAAAAATGGTGCAGGTAGTCAACGATATGGCTGACTTCTGCCGCAAAAACGGCATCTCCGATGGCAGCTGCGGAATGCGCAGCCTGATTGACTGGATTATGAGCACTGAGATCACTGGCGACCCCCACATCTCGGCCATGTATACCATCATCAGCAAAGCCACCGCAGACGAGGAGGACCGAGCCGCCATCGTCACCTCTGTTTTGGAGCCCATTTTCGCGCCTAAGCCGAAAAAGGCGGTTTGAACGGTATCGCTATTAAAAATAGAAGGGAGGTTCTTTACTCTTGGCAAGAGTGAACCATAAAAAAATCAAGCAGCTTATCGCGCAAAAGCAGAAGACCATCACTGACCGACAGTTTTTTGCGTCTCGGGCCCTGGCCGCCTACTTTGAGGATATTGCCGCCGCCCAGACCAGGCGTTACGGCTACCGGCGGCGGGTCAAGGTCAGTATTGTCTGGAAGCCGAAGGAATCGGGCAGTGCCCGCACGGACAACGGCCTGATCTGGATCAACGCCGGCCATCCCAGTGTGACCATGCACAAGACCCGGCAGGCCCGGTATGAGCAGGTCTGCGGGCTGTTCGGCCATGAGCTGGGGCATGTACTCTATACTGACTTTCTCACCTCTCAGACCTATCACAGGTTTCAAGAGAGCGGGAAGTGGTACCCGGAGCCGCCGCCGCTGCGCAGCAGCAGGGATCGGAATGCGGAAACGGAATATTTTGAGCTGCTTCAGTCTGACCCCAAATGCCGGAAAGCGCTGGGCCTTATCAGTCATGACATCCTGAATGTCCTGGAGGATGGCTACATTGAGCAGCGGATGATTACGGACTACCCCGGTATCCTGGGTGCAAACCTGGAAATCAGGCGTGAAAGCACATTTGAGGTACTGCCCACCGTGACCCAAATGACGGAGCAAGAGGAGGATGGCGGCCATATCTGGCTGACGGTGCTCCAGTGTATCCTCGCCTACATGAAGTGGGGCCGGATCAAGTATGGGGAGACTCCGCTTACAGATGAACGAATCCAGTCAGTGTTCTCCCTGCTGGGGGACCTGGATACAGCCTTGACCAGTCAGGATTTCCGGGACAGGTGTCGTATCGCCAACATTGTACTGATCCGCTGCTGGCCTTACATCAAGAACTTTGTGGATTACTGCAAGGACATAGCCGATCAGGCGGCAGAAGGCGGCGGTGAGGGCGATGCCGATAACGTGCTCCAGCAGCTACTTTCGACTTTGGCTGGCAGCAGCGCTGAGGGAACTGGTGAAACGGAGCCAGTCTCCGGCGGCACGCCTTCCGGCACCGACGGGGGTTCCCCGACTGCAGGTGTCCGTGCCGCTACCGCACAGCTGGCCGCCGATACAGCCAAGGAGGAGGAAGAATCTGAATCTGACGCTGCGACCGATGGCGGCGAGGAGAAAGAATATCCCGTGGAGGAAACTGCGACCGCTGCGTCTGCTGCCCTGGAAGAAGAAGGGTTGCCGATGGAAGGGCAGTCTCCGCCGGGTGCCTGCCAACCCGTAGCTGAGCAGGAGAATGGACGTATCCCCCTGACCGACACCTCTACGCTCTCCGCACCGGAGGGTGGCACAATGGAACGGGATGACGACTACAAAGGGACCGGATACACCGGCGCCGCGTCCGATATCCAGCGGATCCTGGAAAAAATCGCTGAAGGCAGCGTCTGCCAGGAGCTGGAGCGGCAGCGAACTAAGGAACTGACCGAACTGGCCCAGAGCATTTCCTACGGGAATATCCATGAAGGCGTCAGTATGAAGGTTCATCGGATAGCCCAGGTGGATGACGATTTGAAAGAGCAGTACCAGGAGGTTTCCGGTGACCTGCTCCACATTTCCAAACAGCTGCAGAAGTCGGTTCTGCAGCAGATGCACGACAGCCGACGGGGAGGGAAGCAGACTGGCCTTCTGATGGGCCGCCGTCTGGATATCCACGCACTGAGCCGCAACGATGGCCGCGTCTTCTACAAAAACGCGCTTCCAAACGAGATCCCGGCCCTCTCTGTAGGGTTACTGCTGGATGAATCAGGCAGTATGTGCAGCTGTGACCGGGCTACTTACGCCCGCGCTACCGCTATCATCCTCTACGACTTTTGTCAGGCCCTGGGTATTCCCATTATGGTCTATGGCCACTCCACTGGAAGCGGCGTCGATCTATACTCCTATGCGGAGTTTGACGCCATCGACCGGGATGACCGTTACCGCATGATGGATATATCCGCCCGAGGCAGCAACCGCGACGGGGCCGCTCTGCGCTATGTGGCGGAGCAGCTGTCCCGGCGTAGCGAGGATGTAAAGCTGCTAATGCTGGTGTCCGACGGCCAGCCGGCGGATACCGACTACTATGGGACGGCTGCCGAGGAGGACTTGCGCGGTGTCAAACAGGAATATCAGCGCAAGGGCATCCTTTTCGTGGCTGCCGCCATTGGGAGCGACAAGGAGAACATTGAGCGGATCTATGGTGACAGTTTCCTGGACATCAGCGATCTGACCAAACTGCCGGCCAAGCTGGCCGGCATCATCAAGCGGTTTATCCGCGTATAAGCAGACCAGGGCAAGGCCGGTATTCGGCCTTGCCCTGCCGTTCTCTAACAACGACGAGGAGGTACAACATGGATTTCATTGAGAGAAACGAAATTTTTATGGATAACGAGGGCATGATCCGCAGGGTAATGCGGCGCAACTGGGCACTGATCTGTGCTATGCGCCTGGATTGGGACGACGTATATCAGGAGCTGGCCATGGCCGCCCTGAGCGCCATCGAGACCTTCGACCCCACCCGGTCTGAGTGCATCCAGGCCCATATCTGGATGAAGCTGCAGTACGCCGTGCTGACCATCAAGCGGCAGCACCGGCCCTGCGGACTCACAGGCTTTGGCAATCGGGAAAGGCCTGTTGTTGTGTCCCTGGATCAATCGGAGGGGATGGATCGGTTCCTGGCTGCGGAGCCCAAAAAGGAGACTGTAGAACTGTCGTCTGCCATGCGTCAGGCACTGTCCCGTCTGGATGAAGAGGAGCGCAGGGCCGTTATCCGCTATCTGGACGATCAGGAGTCCAAGCGGGAGCGCACGGTCAAGGCCGCTCTGGATAAGATCAAGGTCTACTATCTGGACGCAATTCCAGGAACCCGGCGTCCTGTTAGAGTGTGGTAACACATATCAAAAAAACAAACAGGAGGTTACAGTTATGTCGGAAGCTACTGTCAACACACCCGCAGTTTCTTTGAAAGATTATATTATTAACCTGGACGGTGCCCAGCGAAAGCCCACTGTGACCTATGAAGTGGTACTGCAGAACAACACCGACTTTATCCTGCGGCGTCAGACCCAAAAGATTCGCAGGGAACTGGTGATTCTGGTCAGTCAGGGCCTCTACTATATCCGCGACTGCAAAAGTGGTGCTATTGATCCGGTGACCAACGCAAACCTGCGCTCGTTCCTCCGGGACCTGAAGGACAGCTTCATCAGCCTTCAGCAGGTAACCTGGCTTGGTGCTGTGTTCAAGGAGTCCGCCGACTTTATCACTACAGTGATTGAGGACGAGACACTTTCGGATATGTGCCGCCATAATGTGCCTATCAGCCCGGAGGAGCCTAAGAAACATGTGCGTTACTGGGAGCAGAATAAGCGTCTGTTCACGCGGGTGGCACAGTTGTTCCCGGCGCAGGGCACTGCCAGCGGGAAATATCAGAACTGTATCCCTGTCATTTTCTGGATTGAGGAACACTACGGCGCCAACGAGGCCATGTACTTTGCTGAGCAACTGGTTCGATCCGGCGTGCGTGATATCCGGTTTGATTCATCATATCAGTACAATGCAGGATATGAGGTTTCCAATTTCTCGAAGATCATGGAGTCGGAGTACAATATCAACCTGCGGCGGTTCATCGACTATCTCTGCTTTGACCTCTACCGGCAGGGCTATGGCGAGGTGAATGGGCAATTCTTCCGGGAATACATGGATTATCTCTCCATGCAAAAAAATTTCTATGGCAAGGTCAAGGAGAAGTACCCGGAGCATTTCAAGACCGCCCATGATGTGATGTCGCTAAAGGTCAACCTGGCCAGCGCGGCGGAGCAGTGCCAAAACTTTGCGGAACAGGCCGAACAGGTCAAGGATCTGGAGTACAGCGCTCAGGGCTACTGTGTTGTGGTGCCCACCGAGCCCCGGGAGTTGGCAGACGAGGGAATCAACCTCAGCCACTGTGTAGGGGACTATATCGACCGTGTCGCCTCCGGGGAGTGCCATATCCTGTTCCTGCGGCGCAGAAGCGCACCGGGGCAGTCCTTGGTGACACTCCAGCTGTGCGGACAAAGCATCTGCCAGGCGCAGGGTATGAACCGGCGCAGCATCACCCAGGAAGAGCGGAAGTTCCTGAACCACTGGGGACGTGCAAAACAAATCAATATCGCAGTCTAAAATAAGAAAGTGAGTTGTGATAACACTATGAAAGCAATCAGCATTGGGACCCGGTATGAGATCCACAACGATTCCCTGAAAGCCTACGACGCCCTTCCGGCCAAGACCTACACCGTGCGCTTTGCGCAGATGTCCGGGTTCTATTTGGAGGAGCGCACCGACCTGGCTGTTCAGGAGAAGGTCTATGGGGTCCACACAGAAAAGGTCAACAAGGTTCTGAAGGCTTTCGCTCTGTTCCAGCGGAACATGGGCGTCATCCTGAGCGGCGACAAGGGCATTGGGAAATCCCTCTTCGCCCGCTGCCTGTGCGAGCAGGCGGTTGCCGCCGGGCATCCGGTCATCATCATCGACCAGTTTGTCCCAGGCATCGCTGCCTATATCGAGTCCATCGAACAGGAGGCTGTATTCCTGTTTGATGAATTTGACAAGACCTTCGGCGAAATTCGTGCCGGCGACAATGAGGCTAACCCGCAGTCCAGGCTGCTCAGCCTGTTCGACGGCACGGCTCAGGGCAAAAAGCTGTTTATCATCACCTGCAACAGCCTGCACCGTCTGAACGATTACCTGATCAACCGGCCGGGGCGGTTCCACTACCATTTTCGGTTCGACTACCCGACCCCGGAGGAGATTCTGGCGTATCTTACCGATAAACTGGGCAGCCAGTATCATGCAGAGATCGAAAAGGTGATCCTCTTTTCCAAAAAGGTCTCCCTTAACTATGACTGCCTGCGCGCTATTGCGTTTGAACTCCGTCTGGGGGAGCCCTTTGAGAAGGCAATCCTCGACCTGAATATCGTAAACACCAACGCGGAGGACTACAACATCACACTACATTTCAAAAATGGGGATACCATGGTTGCAAAAAACGAGCAGTTGGATCTCTTCGACTTGGACAGCGAGACCTACATCTATCTGTGGGACGATAAGAGGAAGAGTGGCGTCAATGCTGTGTTCAATCCTTCCAACTGCAGCTATGACCCCGGCCGCGGCGCATTGATCCTGCCTGGGGAATTTATTACCCTGAGCTTTGATGGTACGCCTGCTGAACACAAGACGGCGGAGGAGAAAGAAAAGCTGGTGCCGGACTACATGACGCTTGCCCGTGTGGTGGGCCGGAACATCCATTATCTGACGGCCTAAAGGGCTGGTGTTTGAGGGGAGGAGGCCAAGTGCCTTCTCCCCTCATGTTTCGTATCATTCAAAAATCGGAGGTTATTTTATGACATTCAAAGAATTGTTTCAGACTGGGCAGTGTTCCATCAGCGCCATCGACGCATGGGTTGAAATTTGGCATAAAGAAAAGGTAGCGCGTCAGTCCCTGCAAGACCTTTTGGGGTTGACCGACAAAGAATACGGGGTCTGGCTGATGCAGGGGAACGCTGGTCTGGCACAACTGCTCAACGATGGACATACGCCGGAGTATGAAACGGTCTACTTGGGTTGGGACGAATTGACGGCGCAGCTCCAAGAGATTGTAAACACGGAATTGGGTTCTGGATACACCGTCTCGTTGCACAGACAGGACTATTACTATTGGGATATGCAAATCAAAACTGACCAGGAGATGGACGAGACACTCAGTGAGAAAATCTGCGAGCGTCTCGATCTGCAGGATGTGGATGTATTGATGTTCCTTGATGATGACTGTGTGGACAGTAGCCACCTTTTTGCATTGCTCTCCAAGCTGACCCATCGGGAGGTCTCCTCCAGCCATGCCGATGACTATGGCGTTTGGATCATCTGCAAGAGTTTGGTATGGAGCAGCCCAGAGTTCACAGAACATCTTCTTACGAAATGCGAGAAACGTCTTCGCTGCGAGATCAAAAACCAGCATTACTCTGTGGTTAACCCGGACACAGCCTGCCATCAGCTGTTTGGCTTTATGGAGGCGCTGACGATGCTCGGCCTTTTGAGCCGGGACAAGTTTTTCGTGATGCCGGACCACTTTGCGGATACAGGTGCTGCTCAGGAGGTGCGTCAAGATGAAATGTGAACAACCGATGTGTTGGTGGTGTGCTTGGCGGCACATTATTGGTTCTGGAAATGATCCGACAATCAGCTGTGGGCATTCTTCTGAATATGTAAGAAGACAGTTTCAAGGCAGCTCTACTGCAAGAACCTGCAAAGAGTATGTCGAGGATGACCCGCACATCAAGATAAAGATCAACCGGGATACCAGAGAATCTTTCATGAAGGCTATCCAGCAAATGGCGGTAGACAGCGGACATTTTGCTGAAGCTGAAGCAATTCTGGACTATTTTCAGCCGTACACCTTGGACGGTCCTGCCAAAATCACCTGTGATGACTTTGTCTTCATCACTGATGTCAATTTCGGCGGCAACGAGGGCATCTACCTCGTCTGTTATGCGAAGGGACGCATTTCAGAAGATGGGGAGAAGAAACTGTGGCGCCTGGGAACTTATAAAACGCTGGGGACATCCCTGTCCGAAATGCAGATTTTCGGAAAGCTGGGCGGGACGCTGACCTTTTTTGCCCGTAAGTACCTCTGGGATAATTCTGAGCGATTTCTTACCGACAGGGAACTGAGGGTACATGCTATCAAAGAGAAACATAAGGAGGGCAAGGTATGAGCTATAGTACATGGCATAATTATGGCTACGGTATATGCGTTGATGATATCAAAGAAGAGGATGTGGGAAAACTGCAGGAGTTGCTGAACCATGCCCCTGAATTCCATGCCACAATACAGAGATGGCTGACTGAAGCAAACATAACCGAGCCAACCTGGGATGACTATATGGAGTTTGACCAGGATTACCTTTTGGGACTGGCCACACTTCTCCAGAAGGTGATTGAGGAGGCCGAGGGAATTCAAATGACAGCCTGTAATAATTTTGATAGCGTTGCCTACTTGCTGTATTCTCCAAGCTATCCCTGGCAGTTAAAGAATAGCGAGCGTGATTTGACCGAAGAACAGATAGTACAGCTATTCGGCCGTTATGTTCGGATCCTGACCGACATTCCGATTGATGTTGACTATCAATCAGTGGAAAATGGCGGATGAAGAAATCCTATCATTGCGAAAAAGGCTGTTCCTGTGTATAATGGGACCATCCAGAAAGAAGGGAGGCCCAGGCAATGGCAACTCATGGTGGAAAAACGGACTACATTTTGCTTAATAAAGAGCTCCCTATGCTGGCATTCCACTGTCGGCGCAACGAGTTCGACGAGCCGGAGTTCTTTGAAGACCAGTGGTTCACCGCACTCCGGCCGATTGGTTACCGAGGCCTGCCGGCGTTCCTGGACCAGCGGAAAGCCCCCAAGCACCGCAAGCATATCCAGCAGCTGCTGGAGCAATATGGGTGTGATGATATAGAGGGGTTCCTTCGTGTCACCCACGCCCTGTCCTTGAACGATACCTTCTGGGTGCGGGAAGCGGATTCGCCGCTGACCTGGCAGGAGGTATCCCTCTATACCAATCCATTCAGCGAGATCATCGGTGAGGCTGCCTTTGACGGTATCATCAGTGAGACAGACTTGTCCTCCACATCCCCGGAGTTCGGGACAGACGGATACTACGCCAAGTGCTGGAAACGGGAGGGCAGCGGCATCTTTCTCTACAAGAGCGGCAGCGCACACTATGAGATCGAACCGCTCTCTGAGTATCTGGCCGCGCAACTGTCGGGCCGGTTGTGCCCAGGGGCAGTCCCTTATGACATGGGCTACTACCGGGAGAAACTGGTCAGTAAATGCCCGCTCTTTACCAATGAGGCCGAGGGCCTGGCGAAGGCCAGCGCGGTCTTCTGCGGAGAGGAGCGTACCATGCCAGAACTGCTGGCCTATTTCGAGAGCATTGGCAGTGGAGATGCGTTCCGGCGGATGTGTGTACTGGACGCTATTATACTGAATACGGACCGCCACTATGGAAACTTCGGTGTGCTCTTTGATACGGATACCCTGGAGATCCAGGGGATGGCTCCGGTGTTCGACCATAACCGGAGCCTGCTGCCGGAGCTGGACAATGACCAACTGGCAGACCCGTCCTGGTATCTGCGGCGATGCAAGCCCAGACTGGGCCAGGACTTCATCCGAAACGCTAAAGGTCTGCTGACGGACGATATTCGCCGGGACCTGATGGAGCTGCGGGGCTTTACGTTTCAGCAGCACCCCCGCATCCATGCGGAGCAAGAAAGATTGGATGCCCTGAGTAGGATTGTTCAAGGGCGGATACACCTCATTTTATCGAACTGAAATCACAACACCATCAAGGAGACTGTGGACATTCCCCACAGTCTCCTTATGCTATCTAAAACAGAAAGGAGGCTGTCATCTGTCATGATGACGAACCAAAGGAACGCATTAACCACCGTCGTATCCTACCCGGAGCGTGGTGAGGGCGGCAATAACAAATACCGCGGCAACTGTTCTCCAAAACTGATTGAGGATCTGATTGCCCACTTCGGCGTCCAGGAGATCTGCGACTATATGTGCGGCAGCAATACCACCGGCGACGCCGCCCGCACCATGGGCATCCACAGCCACACCTACGATTTGCACAGCGGATTTGACCTGCTCCACAGTGACATCCCTGAGCGGCCACAGTTTATCTTCTGGCATCCGCCATACTGGGATATCATCAAGTATTCGGATGTCATGTACCGGGCAGCAGATGTACAACAGCGGTACGGCTATGACCCTCGCCGCTTTGATCTTTCCCGGATTCCAACCTGGGAAGGCTTTGTCCAGGCTATGAATTACTGCATGATGAAGCAGTTCTGTGCGCTGGAGAAGGGCGGCCGCATGGCTGTGCTGGTGGGCGACGTCAAGAAGAAGGGACGCCTTTTGAGTATGCTCTTTGAACTGACCAAGCCAGGTACACTAGAGAATGTCGTTATCAAGACCCAGCACAACTGCGTCTCCGACCGCCGCAGCTATAGCGGCAAGTTTATTCCCATTGTACATGAATATGTTCTGCTTTTGCGGAAGGATATGCCGCTTACCTATCCATTGCTGATGACCTACCGGCTGCAGGGCGATATCCGGGATATGCCCGGTGCCACATGGAGGGATATTATAGCTGACGCTATGGAGTCCTTCCATACCCCTGTTGCCTTGGAGCAGATCTATGAGGCGGTGGGCAGCTATAAGCGTGCCCAGCAACAGCAATACTGGAAAGACAAGGTGCGTCAGACGTTGCAGTACCACCCCAACACGTTTTATAGCCCCAGCAGAGGCATCTGGACACTGAAAAGGCAGGCTGGTTAGCATGGGCCCGAAATCTTAGGAGTAACCACATGACAGACCGGGACAAAAACCAGCAGCGGTTTTGGCACGGTTCTCTATACACTTCTTGAAAAGCAGAGACATTTGTGGTAGTATGAACACAGAAAATTTCTGCTCGACCGATTGGAGAAAGCAGGTGATTGTTTTGGATACAGCAGAGCAAAAACGCCAAAAGGATCTGGAGAGACTGCGCAGTTTTAGGCCGATGGACGATGATTTCATGCGTTGCCTTTTTAAGGACAACATCCCCTTGGCTGAGCTTGTATTGCGCATTATTACAGGAAAGCCGGACCTGATTATCATCAATTGCCAGACGCAAAAGGATATGAAGCGGCTGGCCGGGGCGCATTCGATTTGTCTGGACGCATACGGGACAGATTCTACCGGGAAAAAGTACGATCTGGAAATCCAGCGGGAGGGACAAGGGGGCAGACCCACACAGGGCAAGGTTCCATTCCAGCGTGATGGATATTGAAAATCTTGATGCTGGGCAGGAGTTTGACCAACTGCCGGATACCTACACCATATTTATCATTGAAAAGAATTTTTATGGTAAAGGCGAACCCATCTATCCGATTGAGCGAATGAATCTTGCAACGGGTAAACCTTTTGAAGATGGGGAACATATCCTTTATGTAAATGGTGCGTATCAGGGTGATTCCGACATTGGGAAACTGATGCACGACTTTCGTTGCACCGATGCAGCAGACATGAATTTTGAAATTCTGGCAGACCGCACCAGATATTTGAAGGAAAATCCGAAGGGGGTAAGCGAAATGTGCAAAGTGATTGAGGAGATGCGGAAGGAAGAACGCGAGGAGGGCATGAAAGAAGGCATGATAGCAGTGGCGCTCCGAATGCTGGAGACTGGGAAGTATGCTCTTGAGGAAATTGTCACTATTTCTGGTCTGCCTCTTGATGAAGTGAAAAATTTGCAGACAGGGCAAGGCGCATAAGTATTGATCCATTTTTTAGATTCAGCTATAAACTGCTGTTTCAGCATTGACGGAACGCTTCGAGGATGGTATAATTCAGACATACAGTATCAGTGCCGCAGGAAAAGTGCGCATAGTATTCCGTGTACCAAAGTGCCATTTGCATGTTTGCAGATGGCACTTTTTTGTTTTCCGGGCCAATTTCATACTGGCAAATGCAGCGTTCCGAAAGGGACGCTGTTTTTGTATATTCAGGGCATACCGCCACAACAAAATGAGAAAAGGAGCGATCAAAAATGCTGAAACAATGCCAAGACAGCTATTCCACCCAGTTTACCCAGTTCCCCGCCATGCTGGCCTATCACGAGGAGACCCGCAAGGCCAGCCTCTGGGAACGCACCGAGGTCAACCGACTGCGTGTAGCCGCGCTGGATAAGGCGTCCCCGCTCTATGAGGACCCCTCCAGCTTTGATTCCGCTGTCAGCCAGGAGGCTATCGCTGATACGGCGGAGAACCTGGGCCTGGCCATCCAAGTGGGGGAACGGTATTTCCCGCTGCGGGACACCGCCTACAAGAGCCTGCTGGATCGGGCAAAAATCAACGGCACCGCCCTGCCCAAGCTCGCCAGGGCCAAGCTGGCTGAAGTGCTCAACTCCTGCCTGGAGTTGCACAAGGACAGCGCCCTGCTGCTGATCCGGGACGAGAAGGTGTCCGCAGCCCATTCCGGGGACGGTCGGGACTACTCCATCCTGGAGATTGACCAGCTGCTGGACGGCCTGCAGAAGAAAATGGACGAGCGGTTCCCGGGCAACAGCTTTGAGAGCGGTTATTCCGACCACTCTATCACCAGCGCCTCCTGGATCCTGCCCGGTCAGAAAGAAGACCTGCTCAGTACCTATGAAAAACTGCTGGAGGCGGATGGTAAGAAGGCCCTGGCGGCCAAACTGATGCCCGGCATCCGCTTTTCCACCTCGGACACCGGGGTGGCCTCGGCGAAGGTGTCCGCACTTCTGATGGGCCTTCAGTATCCCATCCACATCGGCGGCATAGTGGCCGTCGAGCACCGCCGGCAGTCCAAAGTCCCCGATTTCGTGGACAGCCTGGATCTGTTGTTTGCCCAGTTTGGTGACTCTGTCGCTAAATTGAGCGGCCTGCTCACCGTCCATCTGGACAACCCGGTCAATGCTATGACCGCCGTGTGTAAAAAGCTGGCCATGCCGAAGAAGGCCGCGATGGAGGCTATTGCCATGTTCGAGACGGCCAATGGCGATGCCCCGGCCTCCGCCCATGACGTGTTTATGGCCATGCAGGAGATTCTGTTCAATCTGAAGGTCAGTGGTGCGCCTGAGAGCAAGCTGCTGTCCCTTCAAGAGAACATGGCCCGGGCGCTCACACTCCGCTGGAGCGACTACGACCTTGCAAAGCAGGTGAGCTGGTAATGGCTGCACCGATCATTCTGTGCGACTGTGCGGGAATGGATGAAAAACGCTGGCTGGAGTGCCGGGAGCATGGCCCGAAAGGGGACATTGAGTACACCGTGGGCGGAAGCGATGTGGCCACCATCTTTGGCCTGTCACCGTGGATGACGCCTCGGGAGCTATGGTTGATTAAAAAGGGCCGTTTGCAGCCAAAGGCAAAGCCCAACCCTCTGCAATTAGAGATGGGGCATTTGCTGGAGCCGATTGCGGCCCATTTTTACGCCCAGCGGACCGGGGATACGGTTGTCGAGGATACCAACTTGTATCAGCACGCGGACTTCCCGTATGCACTGGCAAATGTTGACCGGAATCTTATCAACGCTATCGGAGAGGAGAGTTATGAAAGCCGCCCTTTCGAGGTGGTTTCCATAGTACTATTAAGTAGTTATGAAAGTGATGAATCAAATTCCATTTTGGGAACGATATACGTTGAGTATTGAAGAGGCTGCACAATATTTCCGGATTGGTGAGCATAAGCTTCGACAAATCATTAACGAGAACAAAGATGCGGATTTTGTCCTCTGGAATGGAAATCGCGTACAAATTAAAAGGAAATTATTTGAAAAATTTATTGATCAGAGCAGTTGTATCTGATTTCAAAAGTACCTGAATCCTTGTGGCTTGAAACTTGCAAAAGGGAATCTGATGTGGTAAAATAAAATGCTATGTCAGATTTCTTTTCTTTTCCAGAAAAGGAGTCACTATGTCAGAAAAACGCAGAGACAGTAAAGGTAGAGTTCTACGGAATGGGGAAAGCCAGCGTTCAGACGGGAAGTATATGTTCCGTTACACTGATGGCACAGGTGAACGGCATACCGTGTATAGCTGGAAGCTGGTGAGTACCGATAAGCTAAAGGAGGGACAGCGTGACTCGCAGGCATTGCGAGATATGGAAAAACGTATACTGAAGGACCTTGATGACAGTATTAAGACCAGGGGCGCTGAGCATACAACAGTGGATGATCTCTTTGATCAATTTATGGATATTCGCAAGGGTTTGAGGGAGAGTTCCCGCTGCTGCTGCAATGATACATACAGGAAGCATATTAAGCCTGTAATTGGACATCGCCCAATCGGCAGAGTAAAGCCCACAGAAATCCAAAAACTGTATCAGATCATGGTAAGCGAATCTGGGGTTAATCCGACCACCGCTCAGAAAGCACATTCCATTATCTATCAGCTGTTTGAGAATGCTGTAATGGACAATATCATCCGTGTGAACCCTGCGTCAAATGCGTTCCGCAATTTCCGTAAGACCGCAGAATTGAACCCTGCGTGCAGGGAGCCATTGACGGTAGAGCAGCAAGAACTTTTTATTGATTACATTTACGCTTCTGAAAAATATAGTAGGATGGCAAACCTGTTCACAGTGTTGCTTGGCACGGGAATGCGGATTGGAGAAGCCCTTGGCCTAAGATGGTGTGACTGTGATTTTGAGGGAGGTATTATCCATGTAACGCACGCCCTGCTTTATAAGCAAGGGGAAGATGGCAACTATCGTTATAGGATATCTGCTCCAAAAACAGAAGCGGGTTTCCGGGAAATACCGATGTTCGATGAAGTAAAGGCAGCTTTGCAGCGGGAGCGTGGGAAACGGAAATCGAAAAAGAAAAAATTTGTGGTGGATGGATATAGCGATTTTGTTTTCCTCAATAACAACGGACAAGTCTACACACAATCCTTTATTTATGACACGATCCAGGGTATCACAACCTCCTACAACAAGGAAGAGTATGCAAAAGCGCTGGAAGAGAAACGTGAGCCGTGCTACCTTCCAAAGATTAGTGCTCATATTCTGCGGCATACGTTCTGTACACGCATGTGCGAACAGAATATCAACATTAAGGTTCTGCAAGATGTTATGGGACATCGGAACATACGCACTACAATGGAGACTTACGCAAAGGCGTTCCGAGATAAAAAGGTTGAAGCAGTGATGGCGCTCAATGGGGCTTTTAAGATCTCGTAATACTTTAGCCGCATATCAAAGAACGGCATTACATGGCACAAGTTCTCAAAAGAGTGCCCGCCGCACTGCTTGAAACCTTGTATCCTTACAGCCGCAAGGGGTTCCGGGGTCTTGTGGTGTAAAACGAAGTGCCGAGTGGTTTTACACCAAAATTTACACCATTTGAGCGAGAAAATACGCCGTTTCTTGAGAAGTTATGAAACAGTCGAAAGTCTTGAACCCATTGCAGTGCAATGATTTGAGAGCTTTTGAGAAGAAAGGGGTGGTTCTGTGTACCTAAAAGCATTGGAAATCCAAGGCTTCAAGTCTTTTCCAGACAAAACTGTTCTGAATTTTGGCGAGAGCATTACCGCCATCGTGGGTCCTAACGGTTCCGGTAAGTCCAATATTTCTGATGCTATCTGCTGGGTCATGGGGGAACAGTCCGCCCGAAGCCTCCGCGGGGACAAAATGGAGGACGTGATCTTCGGCGGCACCGAGAAGCGCTCCGCTGTAGGCTTCGCCCAGGTGACGCTGGTGCTGGACAACAGCGGAGGGATGTTCCCCGCCGTGGACAGCAGCGAGGTGATGGTCACCCGCCGCTACTACCGCAGCGGGGAGAGCGAGTACTACATCAATAAGCAGTCCGTCCGGCTCAAGGACATCAACGAGCTGTTCATGGACACGGGCCTG
>OFGZ01000652.1_pt1 | contig 24118 bp, 22 predicted proteins | sample 1521871 | NCBI WGS metagenome assembly OFGZ01 (sample SAMEA3504091, study PRJEB24116) | mouse gut metagenome | biome: mouse gut; feature: mouse-associated habitat; material: faeces | place: Denmark | collected 2011
AATACCCGTGACTGGACTTTCACCAGTAAGATTAGCGCCATGCTCGGCACACAATTGAAAAAGAGCTGGCCTGGGAGCCAACTCTTTTTATTCCATAAACTATACTTTTGAAAAGTATACTCAAAGCGTGACAATGTTTAATTATTTCCCATGCTTTTTCTCCGCATCCTCGATACTGCTGTACCCGTAAAACTTTGTTTCATTCTCGATAATCTGCTTTTCCAGATTCATTCCCTGTTTGTATGCTTCCCGCATCTGTTTCAAAATCAGTTCCACCGTCCGGTCCGAATAAGTCAGCAGTTCGCCGCGCAGATAACTTTCCGTAGAAGAGCCGTTGCTGACCGAATCTTCCTCCGTCGTCATTACCCTCCCCTGCGCCCGCAGATTCGGATAATGCTCCGCCATATATTTGTCCCATTCCATATGGATTTTAATAATCTCCTCCGCCATCCGCTTCTTTTCCGGGCTTACCTCCGGCAAATGTTCCTTTACTTTTTCAAACTCTTCTGGATACGTCACTTCCATCATTCTTGCATACTTCTCGAACAGCAGGTTCCTCCCCTCCGCATACGCCCGACGGATATCTTCCACGTAACTTTCCAGGATCTCGTCTTCGTATACCATCCACTGGCTCATCCGCATGCGGAAAAATGTATCGGGATCTTCCTGGCAGGAAGCCCTGCCTCCCGTATTATAAACATGCTGGAACATGTCCCACTCCGCTTGTACGATATCGAATATCATCTGCTCCTTTTCTGTCACACATGCCTCTGCCGCTGTCATTGTCTCCTCTGTTCTCTTCTCCATCCCAACATCACACCTTTCCATTATTTTTTTGAATAGAACAAAATTGCGGCGTAATACCACGTCGCAATTTTGCACTGTAATTATACCGTAACATCAATGCTGCCGCCCGTCGCCTCTACCGGCGCTTCCGGCATGGATGCGGCCATCTCCACTCCCGCGAGTTCCAAAGAAACCCCGCTTCCGTTACCGCTGGCGCTGTTGCCGCTCCCGCCGGCCCCGGATGCGTTTTCCCGTCTTTCCTTTTCCAGCTGGTAAAAAAGAGCTTTCAAATACTTCATATCGGCTTCCATGATCTCTTTGAGTTCTTTCGACCTGTGTTTTTTCTTCAGAAGCTTCAAATCCTCGGGATCCATATCTTCCTGTACGCCCGTCGCCACTTCCTCCAGCTCTCCCATCTGCTCCATCCGGTCTATCTCTTCCAGCGTTGCCTCCAGTTCTTCCATAAGCCTTTCGATCTCTTCGCTGTCCAGTTTCGTATTCTCCGCATTTTCCATTCCCGGCATTTCAGTTCCGGCCTCTTCGCTCTCTTCCTCCATCTCCGCTTCGCAGGGGCCGCCTTTCTTTAATCTCTCTTCCTCCTGCAAATGCTTCATTCTTTTTTTCGCCACCATGGCAATCTGTTCTGCATGCGCAATCGCTCTCTCTACTTCTTTTTCGCTATAATCGCCGCTCTTAAGCTTTCTGTAAAGAGTGCCCACCTTTTGAAAAGCCCTCACCATTACCACGCGCGCGCCCACGGACGTAGCCGTTCTCATAAGCTGCCCCGATATTTCCCTGTAATTATAATTCAGTTTCTTCTTCTTTTTATTTTTTGACCCCGTCCTGTTTACCCTCGCCACTACAGTTCCGTCTGCTTTTTTTATGGCGATCGAATTATCCTTCGGACTGCCGACTCCCGTAACCCCCATACTATCATCCTCCTTGATAATGCATGTTCTGGTCTGCCTGTTCCTTCTATAATAATTATATATTATATATATTATTTATATATTTATATCGGTGCTTTTTACCCAAAAGTGAATAGCAATCCAGGGAATAACGGCTCCTGCCAGCAGCAAAATCGGAAAAATACCGCAAAACGGAAGCAAGGTATACCGATAACTGAAAAACCATAACGCAGAAAATAATTGGCGGATGACGGAAAAAGCCAAAACCGTTCCTGTAAGAAAAGCCGCGATTCCTGCCAAAACCGTATAAAGCAGTCCTTCCATAATAAGCATTTTCCGAAGCTGCCCGCCTGTCATACCAATGGAACACAATACGGCAAACTCCCGCCGTCTTGCAATGATGCTGGTGAGTATGGAATTGATAAAGTTCAGAATGCCGATCAGTCCCATGATAAAGCTAAGCACGCCTCCGACCAGCAATACCATATTTCTAATTCCCTGGAACTCCGTCACCCTCTTACCCTTTGAAGTATAGCTCATTTCCGGCGCTTCTTTTTCCGTATAATTTTTTAAGAACGCCTCCATCCCCGCCTCTCCTTCCGGGCTTACATTGCATACGTAATTCATAACCGCAGGATGTGACACCATCTCTTTATATGTTTCTGCCGGAAGATAAAAATTATAATTAAAACCTATACCACAGGAATTCGTATAAGTTTCTACCTTCACCTTCGCCATCACTTCAAATTCATAGTCTGTCAGCCGGTTTTCACTGCGCACATCGGATTCTCCCCTATAGTTGTGCAGAACTGCCTTATCCCCGATGGAATAGTGGGAAGCTTCCGGCAATGGTCTTCCGCTATCGTCACATGGCAGGCCCTCCAAAATATAACGGCCCGTTTTCAGCTTTTCCACATCGATCTCACCTTCCACAACCTCCAGTTTTTCCAAGGGGAAATCCTCCATCCCATAAACGGCGCACTGCATCGTTCCATCCTCGGACGTTGTCTCCGGGTATATATTCCTGCCTCCTTCCACCGGATCTACCGAAAAAAACTCCACATCCCTAATATTGGCGTACATTCTTCCCCCTTCTTCAAACCCCTCCTGCTCCATCATGGCCTCTATCATACTTTCCGGTACTGCCGTATCCCTTCCCGAATACTGGTAATTAAAATAAGCGGCATGCGCTGCCAGAAAATCGGTTTTTACAAACCTGGCGAGAAATTTATCCATGTCAAAGCCAATGCTGAAAGTATAAACTCCGTGAAGCAGCACAATACTTAACGACATGGAGAGCAATACGAGAAATGTCCGTTTTTTATCCCGCCAAAAATTAGCCGCCGCCATAGAAAACAGCACGTTTCCACGTCTTTTTCTCCCGCTTCCCCTTCCGCCTTCCATTCCTTCCGTATAACGCACCGCCTCCACCGGCGACACTCTCGCGGCTATCCTGCCCGGCCTTGTCGTGCTAATCGTTACCGTAATCAGCGAAAAAAGAGCGCTCCCTGCAAAAATCACCGGATTCGCCGATATTTCCGTGCGGAATCCTTTCCCGCCCACTACCATAGCTTCCATGACTACCGGCACCAACCCACATCCTATGACATATCCGACAGCAAGCCCCAAAGGAATACCCACGCACGACAGCACGAGCGCCTGCCGGCGGATAATCTGCCTGATCTGTCTTCCGGTCGTTCCAATCGTTTTTAATAAACCATAAAACCTGATATCCTTTACCACCGAAATCCGAAAAATATTATAAATGATCAGATAACCGGTAAATATAATGAGAAGAAGGGCGATAACGGCTCCCGCCGCCGTAACGGGATCGCTGCCAAAACTGCCGGAAATATAAGACCAGTTCACATTGCTTTCTATATAATTTTCCGCATTTTCATCCATGGAAAAACCGCTTCCCACGATCACCCGCTCCATCTTCTTTTCCAGCCCCCAGGCGTTGCGGAACATAATATAGCTGTTGATCAGCCCCGTCGTTTTCCAGTTCTCACCGGCGTCATAGTTTTTACAAAGCTCATCTATATGTGCTTCCACATAAGCCCTGGAAGTGATCAGCAAGGATACGTTAAATACCGGATCCGCTTCCCACCATCCCGAAAGCACGAAATCCCTTTTTACCTCTTTTCCATGGACAATAAGTTCCAAAGTAACCGGAGAGCCTACCGCCTTCTCAATACCGAGCATTTGTATCGTCCTGGTATCCATCATAATTTCATTTTCCGCCTCCGGCTTATGGCCCTCCACCGGTTCGCAAAATCCCAGTTGGATACCGGTATCATCCATATAATAAAATTCTCCATGGCGTTTCAGAAGTTCCTCGTTCTCCACGCTGTCGCTCAAAATACGATTATAAGAAATTTTTTCGATGAGTTCATGGCCTTTGACTCTTTCATACTCCTCATCCGTAATATATTTTAATACTCCCATCCCGTCGCCGCCCGCCTGACGCATCGTCTGGCGCTGGAGGTTTTCCATCATGCCGCTCCCTATTGTAAATACCGTCGTAAATAAAATCGAGGTTAATGCGATCGCCATAACCGCAATCGTATTTCTCGCTTTATTGGACCAAAAACTTTTATCGCCGATCCGCCGGATCGCTTTTTTACTATTTACCCGAAACATATGGATCTATTGCCTCCTTTCCTTATTTGCTACAAGTTTTCCATCCTCAATACGCACGATCCGGTCCGCCATCTGGGCAATCTCTTCGTTATGCGTGATCATTACAATTGTCTGCCTGAATTTATCGCTGGTCACTTTTAAAAATCCCATCACATCCTGGCTGGTTTTGCTGTCCAGATTGCCGGTGGGTTCATCCGCCAGTATAATAGCCGGTTTGGAAAGCAGCGCCCGGGCAATGGCCACCCTCTGCTGCTGCCCTCCGGAAAGCTGGTTCGGCAAATTATGGATCTTCTCCTCCAACCCAAGCGTTTTTATAATCCGGTCCATATATTCCCCGTCCGGCCTTTGCCCATCCAGTTCCACGGGCAAAGCAATGTTTTCATATACATTCAGCACAGGAACCAAGTTGTAGCTCTGAAAAATAAATCCTATCTTTCTGCGCCGGAAAATAGTCAGTTCGTCATCCGTCAGGGAAAAGATATCTTTCCCAGCCACTTCCACCCTGCCCTCCGTCGGTCTGTCCAATCCTCCCATCATGTGCAGAAGCGTAGACTTGCCGCTGCCGGAAGTCCCCACGACCGCCACGAATTCTCCATTTTCCACCGAAAGATCCACTCCGTCCAGCGCCTTTACCAGCGGAGCCTTTTCCGGCCCTTTTTGATTCATATTTCCATAATATTTTTTTAAACCTTCTGTTTTTAAAATTTCCATTTGCGGATACCTCCTATTCCGTCTATTGGCCTATGTCCTCACATACACAATATAACCGATAAATCTTTCCAGAATCTTTCCGCAATCTTACGGTATTGAAAGAATCTCCATCATATCCTTCCCAAAAAAACAGAAAATACCGATCCCTTCCCCGGCCTGGAAGCCACCTTAACATAACCGCCCTCCCGGCCCAATATCTCGCGAACCAGATAAAGCCCGATTCCCACGCCGCTTTCCCCGCTGACCGCAGGAGAACGATAAAAACGCGCGAATATTTTCGCCGTTTCCTCCTCTTCCATCCCGATCCCCGTATCTTCGATATCGATGCGCGCAAACATTTCATATTCTTTCACCGATATTGCAACGCTTCCTCCTGCCGGCGTATATTTGATGGCATTATCCACAATATTAGACAACGCCTCCAGCGTCCATTTCAGGTCAAAAAAGGCGGTCAGTTCCGGCACTTCCCCTACGGACAAGGAGATTCCCTTTTGCTCCGCTGCCGCCGCATAATCCAGTCCTGCGATCAATTTTCTTATCTTATTCTTTTCCGGCCTTACTTCCAGCATGCCGCTCTCCAGGCGGGAAAGCTTCACCAGCGACTGGATCAAAAAATTTAATTTATTGACTTGTTCCTCGATCTGAAAAGCAATACTCCGCGCGTTTCCATCCAGGCTCCCGTTTTCCTCCAGCAGCTGTGTATAAAGCAGCATATTGGCGATCGGAGTCTTTGTCTGGTGGGAAATATCGCTTACCAAGGCTTTTATCTTTTCCCTCTCCCTCTCCGTCTGCCGCCTGGACGTCTGGCCGGACACCAAATATTGATACATTTTGGACTCCAAACGGGATAAACGGCCTTCATCGAAGGCCGTCTCCACAAAAATACCATCTCTTGCCGCTTCTACCATGCGCTCTACGCTGTTCCACATCCGATTTGATTTCATATAAAGAAAAACCAGCGCCGCCGCAAGCAGGACAAGCGCCGCCATTAAAAAAATACAAAGCTCCATCAATTTTTCTCCCACATATAGCCAATTCCGTATATCGTTTTCACGGGCGCGCCCGGCAGTTTGGAACGGAGACGGTTCATCGTAACCGACAGCGCATTTTCTTCCACGAATTCGGCTCCGTCGGACCAAATACGGTCGATCAGCATGTCCCTGGAAACGATATTCCCGCAGTTGGAAACGAGGATTTTTAACAATTTCTGTTCTGTTTTGCTCAGTTCCACGGCATTGCCTTCCACGGTAAATACCATGGACTCAAAATCGAAAAAAAAGCCGCCCTGCCGGAAACCTCCCGCCCTCTCCTGCTTCCTGCGGAAAACTGCGTTGACCCTGGCCCGCAATACCATTAGGGAAAAAGGTTTTGTCATATAATCGTCCGCCCCTGTTTCCAATCCGGTTACGATATCGGTCTCCATGTCATTTGCCGTCAGAAAAATAATTGCCACTCCGCTTTCCTTCCGTACCTCTTTGCAATAGTCCAGGCCGCTTCCATCGGGAAGATTGATATCCAAAATAATCAGATCAACGCTCCCGTTAAACAGGCTTCGCGCCTGGGCGATGCTATAAGCCTGAAGGCACTCCTCTCCTCCCAGGGACAGGGCGATACCGTTATTCAAAGCGCGGTCATCCTCTACGATAAGAATTTTCATTTCTTCTTTATTCCTCTCCGATCTGAAACACATAATCCGTATGATAAGTCCTCACGAACAATTTTCCATCTTTATAAACAATATAATTCGCCATTGAAGCCAGCGGCGTCTGCCCGATCCGCCTTCCCGTCTTGCTGTCTATCTGGTAAAGATAATCATCCTCCGCCGTAAAACCATAGCCGCACAGGATTACATCCCCCACGATCTCAAAGTTCAATGAATTACATGTTAAAGGCTCTGTTTTCCATAACACGTGATAATCATCCAGGCTGACGGCAGTCATATATGCCGTATGGGGCGAACTTTCCGCATAAGTATAGTGGAAGGTGGACAGATATAAAATCCCCTCCCTGACCGCCGCGCCATGTATCTCCTGACCGATAAACGCCATTTCTTCCGGCCGGAAATCATCCGCATACCGGTAATCCGAAAAATCCAGCGTCACCTCCGTCTCTCCGTTCTTTATAATATCGATCATCACGCGGTCATCATGGACAAAGCATTCATATCCTTCTTCGTTCAGATCCGGCAGCACCAGCCCGTTTTTGGCAAACCATTGTTCCTCGTCCGTGATTTCATTTTTCGTCTGCTCTAAAACAACCAACTCCAAAGGCGCCGTTTCCGTCTCCCCCGAAGCCTCTATATAGTAATCCCAGGATGGATTGGCTACCCGTACCGTTCCGGGCTTGTCCTGATCCGGCCCTGTCTCATCCGCCGGCTCTGCCCAGCTGTGATAGACATCCAGGACTCCGTAATATTTATTTACCGTTCCTCCGTCTTTCGTATATTTTCCCACATCTTCCGGTCCATACCGAAGAAGAAAATAATCCATATCGTGCAGAATATGATAAATATTTTCCATATACAGCACGTCATGTGTTTCTTTCGCAAGTCTCATATTTTCAATCAGGCTGTCAAAATCCCCCTTTAACAGCCCGCTTTCCAGACTATCCCTCATTTCTTCCATCAGAGCAATAAAATCATCTCCGTCAAGCCGGTTATAAGCCTTTACCTCAGCTCCATACTTCTCCTCGAACTCCCGTCTGCCCGCTTCGTCCGTTCCGTCATATCTCACTCCATCCTCGAAAGCCCAACCGATCTGGATCTCTCCTTTTTCGTCCACATAATTCCAATACAAACTCTCGGGATCGGCCAACCTGCCAAAAAAATCGTCGTAAAAATAAGCCTGCTCCATCCATATATTCGCAACCTTAATATTTTCCGTCAGACGATTTACTGCTTCCTCCGACATCCCTTCCAGAACTGCCGCCCTCATAGCCAGTACTTCTTCCTTACTCGGCTTTGCGCTTTTCTCCCGGCCTTCCATGTTTTCCTCCTCCGGGTTCGGAACGGAACCGTTTTCCGCCGCATCCATTACCGTCTCTTTGTCTGTTTCCCTGATTTCCACAGCTGATACCCGCTCCGGCTCCGTTTCTTCCATATCCGCCGTTTTCCCCTTTCCTGCCAAGGCCAATCCAATCCCCACCGCCAAAGCCGCGATGATACATCCCATAGCTATCATCCATCGTTTCATACCCTGCCTCCTCTTCTGCCGCTATCCATAATCTTTCTTTATTCATTATCCTTTAGTTATATATTTTTGTAGTCTGCTTTGGGGTTTATCCGGAATGGTATATGCCAGTTTATTGTTTTCCAACAACGGTTTTAAAAATATCCGCGTCATATATGTCAGATTTTTATAGCCTATATAACTGGCAATTTCTTTCTTCGTCCGGGCTACATTGCAGTATTCCAATATCTTCTCCGCAATATCAGCATGTACAACTTGGTCACTGACTTGGTCACTGACTTGGTCACTGACTTGGTCACTAGCTTTATTGCTGTTGGTTGGCCCTGACTTCATAGTTGCCGCGTCGTTTAACGGAATAACTGTTTGAAAAACGTCCCCCTCAATAAACTGCGGCGTTCCTCCTGAATATAATTTGGTATATTTATAAGTATTACGCATCCCGGAACCCAATTCATCCGCAAGTCCAATCTCTCTAAATACTTTAGAAATTACAGGATTTTTTGAAAAAGGTTCAAACATTGTTAAATCCAAATTTCCATATCCATGCGTTCTATTTCCGTTTTCCGCAAATATCCGTTCCCTCTCAATCACCATTTTCGCAACATATCCACTGGAATAATCCCGATGCGCCAAACTGTTCGAAATAATTTCCCTTAATATAGTATCTCTGGCGCTCACTGACTGCATCCCTTCTAAAACAAAAGGATCATTTAAATGTTTTTTAGCAAATTCATTCATTCTGTCATAGCTATCTAATAAATTAGTAACAATCACATCCCGATCATCATATCTGTCCAAATTTTGTATTCTGAAAATCATATCTGTCTTATGCTGTGGAAGCACTGACATAATCGTTATGTCCTTACCAAATAATAAAACTGCCGCAAGCGTGATCCCTTCTCTCCTACTCTCATTATCCAATAAAATAAGTCCTGCGCTTCTCAGCAGTTCCTCATCATCCATAGAAAGCCAAGGATGATTATTGCTTCTCGCACGAGTCATCTTTCTGGCACGCTCTATCAAATCAGAACGAAGCACATCCATTCCCCATTCAGGCAACACTTTATTCACAAAATAAGTCCCTTGTTTTCTTGCATATAATTTATAAACCAATTCCTCATTATCCGTAATATCAATATCCGATTCATTATTCCTGTCATAAATCCGACCGGAGCATCTACATACCTGTGTACCAACCGGAACATAAATATAAAGTATTTGCTTCCCACAAAGTTCATATTCTGCCGGTATTAAAAATAAAGGCGGATACATTTTATTTGCATTATTTACTGCTGTTACAAAGTCTTTTTTCATTTTACCAATATAAGCCGGATCTATACCTAATATCTCCCCGTTGTCTTTGATTCCCAGAAAAATATGTCCGCCGTCTCTATTGGAAAATGCACAAATACTTTCATAGACATCTTTTGTAATATCTATTGCAGATTTTTTAAACTCTACCGTATGCCCCTCCCCTCCGCTGATCAATGCCAATAGTTCATCTTTATTCAACATTTCGTCTCCTTCCCGCCAATCACTACACCTCTTCTCAAAAGTATACCACCCCGAACCTAAAAACTCTACCACAATCTCCGGTCTTCCCTCTCCTCTACACCAGCTTTATCTTATAATGTTCCATCCAATAATTCACCTGCAAAAGATATGCCAAGAGCTGCGGCCCCGCCATCAGCTGCCCGTAAAAAGGCCTTGCATAATCGGAAGGCTGCTCCATAAACTTTTTCACTTTTTCCGCATCCACCAATGCCCGAACCGGCGCATTGGCGTCGTCCAGCACTTCCAGCATACGGCTTCGCACCAGCCTTTCATAAGCCGGGTCATAGGTCTTCGGATAAGGGCTTTTTTTCCTGTACAATATTTCCTCCGGCAGATACTCTTTCCCGGCGGCCCGCAGCAGCGCCTTTACTACGCCGCCCCGGTACTTCATATTCCAGGGCACGTTCCAGGCATACTCGATAATTCTATGGTCAGCAAACGGCACTCTGGCCTCCAGCCCCACATGCATGCTGGTGCGATCCATCCGGTCCAGCAAAGTCTGCATAAACCAGCGCAGATTCAAATAGGAAATTTCTCTCCGCCTTTTTTCTTCCGCCCCTTCTCCTTCCAGAACCGGCGTTTCTTCCACCGTTCTGCGGTAAGCCTCCCATGCATACTCCTGGAGCGGCAGTTCCCGCAGCACATCATCCCTTAACAGCATCGTTCTTGGCCGGAAATCCATGGACCAGGGGAAAATATCCGCTTCCAGGCATTCCTTTTTATGAAACCAGGGATACCCTCCGAAAATTTCATCCGCGCATTCCCCGGTCAGCGTCACCTTATGGCATGCCGCCACTTTCCTGCAAAAATACAACATGGACGACTCCACATCCGCCATGCAGGGCAAATCCCTGGCTTTTACCGCCTCGAACAGATCATCATACAATTCCTCATTCCGGCACTCCAGGTAATGATGCCTTGTCGCCGCATAATCTTTTACCTTATCCACCCAGGGCCGGTCCTGGGACGGCTGAAAAGCGTTGGCCTGAAAATTGACATCATTATCTTTAAAATCAAAAGAATACGTATCCAGCACTTTTCCCTTTTTGCGCAATTCCCTGCTGCAGATCGCCGTCACCAGGCTGCTGTCCACGCCGCCCGACAAAAAAGTGCAGACCGGTACATCCGACAACATCTGTATTCTTACCGCATCCTCCAGAAGATACTGCATCTTTTCCACCGTATCCTCCCAAGAGTCCTCATGAATCCTGCTTTCCAGCTTCCAATAACAATGCTCCCGGCAGCCTTCCGCCCCGCATTCCAGAAAATGCCCCGGCAATACTTCATAGATTCCCCGGAACACCCCTTTTCCATATGTTTTTGCGGGGCCAAGCCCTAATACTTCGCACAATCCCTCTTTATCCACCTCAGGCTCTTCCCCCGGAAAGCAGAAAATTCCTTTTATTTCGGAAGCAAAAATGAGCGTATCCCCGCTTTTTTTATAGAAACAGGGCTTCACCCCAGCCCTGTCTCTGAACAGAAACAGTTTTCCCAGCCTCCCGTCCCAAATACCGAAGGCAAAGATCCCGTTTAACTTCTTTACAAAATCCGCCCCATGGCGTATATATCCCGCCAGAATAACCTCCGTATCGCTGTTGGTCAAAAATTTCTCTCCTGCCTCCTCCAGCTCCTTTTTCAGCACGCCCATATTGTAGATTTCCCCATTATAGACGATCGCCCACACATTCTCCCCTTCCCGCCTTATCATCGGCTGCTGGCCGGACAGCAGATCAATAATGGAAAGCCTTACATGAGCCAGTCCGCACCGTTCTCCCAAAAATATCCCATCCTCATCCGGCCCCCTGTGCTTCTGCTCCCTGTTCATTTGCTTCAATACGGAAACCCATTTTTCCTCTCCGTCCTTATAATTTTCCTTTCCGTTAAAAAATCCAGCGATTCCACACATAAGACTCCTCCAAACCAAAATTTTTTCCAGACTGCCAAAGACTACGCCAGCAAAGGCTGTATCTGTTTTCCATCCAGCGCCATTTCCAACGTAGGGATGATCTTCTCGCTATGCGCCACAAGGGAATTCGGTTTTTTTGCCGCATCATCCTGCCCGAAAGGAACAAAATACACATTTTTTGTATTTAATAATGTGCCGATATTTTTCATATTCATTCCCAATCCATCGTTCGTGGAAATAAAAATAACGAGAGGCTTCCCGTTTCTGAGATGCGCTTTTGCCGCCATCAATACCGCCGTATCCGTAATCCCGTTCGCCAGCTTTGCCGCCGTATTCCCCGTACAGGGAATAATTGCCAGAAGATCCAGATATCCTTTCGGCCCGATAGGCTCCGCCTCCTCGATACACAGGATCGGCTTCCGCCCCGCGATCTCCTCCGCCTTCTTTATAAAATCTGCCGGCTTGCCGAACCTGCTCTCAATCCCTTTTGCCGCATCCGAAAAAACAGGATAGATCTCCGCCCCTGTTTCTTTTAAATGTTCCAGTTCATGAAAAACTTTATCAAAAGTACAAAAGGAACCGCAAAAAGCAATTCCTATTTTTTTCCCTTTCAATTCCATATGATTCTATACCTTCCTTTATAATTTTCCAATCACATATTCGGAGAGACGCTTTGCCGATACCTCTCCGGCATACTTCCCGGGCAGCCCCAGACAATGCAGAGCGTTCAGCTGCCGTTCCTCCGCCTCCTGATAGTCCAGCCCGCCCCTTCCTGAAGCAATATCTATAATAAGGGCGTCTTTTTCCACCTTCTTTAAGATCTCCCCCTCCAGCACAAGCGCCGGTATCGTATTGTAAATATACTCAAATCCGTTAATTTTTCCCTCCAATTCCTTTAACGGCAGCACATCCATGCCGAAGGCTTCCGCCGTCGCCAATTCCACCGCATTGTTGCCGCACACGGTCACATGTGCGGATAACCCTTTTAATTTTTCGCTCAATACTTTTCCGCATCTTCCATAACCGAGTACCAATGTCCTGCTATGATGTATATTGGTCTGTTTATGGAGCATAGCCTCTAAGATTGCTCCCTCCGCAGTTGCAACCGCATTGAAAACAGCAATGCTTTCGTCTTTCATAAAATCGTAACAGGCAATTCCTCTCTCACCGCATTCCTGGCGAAAAGCCTCCGGTATGATCCCTCCGAATATTTTATGGTATTTTCTGATATGACGGGACAGTTCCTTCAAATTCACACTTCCTTTTTTCTCCATCGGAATCCCGCCTATTATAACCGGCGCCGATTCCACCGCCTGTTTCAAAGAATCCGCATACCCGTCCGCTTTTATATCCATATCAGTTCTATGGCAGATTTTATAACCAATGACACGATAACCCCTTTGCATAAAAAAGGGTATCATACATGCCGTGCGCTTATCCCCTCCAACCACTGCAATATCATACTTTTCAAAAGTATGCCTTTTGCATAAAGGATCCATTTTTTCACAACTATCCTTTTGAGGCCAAACATTTCCTTCCATATTTCCCTCCGCGATACATCCTGTCTCCGGCAACGACACCCTTAAATTATTACTATGTCTTTCTTCCCTCTTCGTGCCTGTCAAAAAGGACCATAATTGACGCATCAGACATGCATACCGAAAAGACCGGCATGGTTTCCCATACCGGCCTTTTCTTATTTCTTTATTTTCTTATTTTCAAACTATTTCCTTACTAAATGTCTCGGTAGTCCGTTCACAAAAAGCGGCTGCAGCTCGCCCATAATCAACGGTCTCGCATATTTCTCATATCCTTCGTTCAGTCCGCATCCATCTTCCGTAATCCATTCGGCGGGAACCGGTCTTTCCACGTTGGCAATCGCATGAATATCATATGCGCTCGTTCCGCACTGATACGGATCATCCCCATTCCTGTCAAGGGTGATCATCATGCCGGTCTTGCCTTCTTCTGCCGCCATAACCGCATCGAAACCAACCTGGAATGCCTCGTTGATATCCGTCAGGGAAGCGAGGTGGGTTGCCGCACGCTGTAAAGTGGAGAACTCCACGGCACGGGTCTTAAGCCCTGTCTCTGCTGCTACGAGGGAAGCCAGATAAGCCGCAGTGCCGGACAGCTGCTTATGTCCGAATGCATCTACTTTCTTATCCGCATCTGCCAATTCGCATACAAAACGTCCGTCCGCCAGGGATACGCCTTCCGATACGGCGATCACTACGGAATGCTTCGTTTCCGCCAGATGTTTTACTTTTTCCATAAATTTATCCACATCAAAAGTTACTTCCGGTAAATAGATAGCGTCCACACCGCTGCAATCCTCGCCCTTTGCCAGAGCTGCAGCCGCAGTCAGCCATCCCGCGTGGCGTCCCATAATCTCCACAAGGCAGACCGTAGGTTTTTCCACGCCAAAAGATTCATTGTCACGGATAATTTCTTTCAGGCTTGCCGCAATATATTTTGCTGCGGAACCATATCCGGGGCAATGATCCGTGATCGGAAGGTCATTATCGATCGTCTTAGGAACTCCCATAAATCTCTGGGGCTTGTTGTGAGCCGCCGCATAATCGGACAGCATCTTCACCGTATCCATGGAATCGTTGCCGCCCGCATAGAACAAGCATTCAATATCATGTTTCTCCATGATCTCAAATACTTTTTCATACACTTCCTCATGTCCTTCGATCTTAGGCATTTTAAAACGGCAGGAACCCAAAAATGCGGAAGGCGTTCTCTTCAGCAATTCAATACCCGTTTCATCCGCCAGATATTCATCCAGATCGCACAGATTGTCCTGTAAAAATCCCTGAATACCGTGTACCATTCCGTATACTTTTTTTACACCCAGCTTTTTAGCCGCCGCATATACTCCGGCTACGGATGAATTAATAACAGCCGTAGGTCCGCCAGACTGCCCAACAACAATATTTCCTTTCATCGTTATCTCTCCTTTTATTTTTCGTCTCTTTATTTTGACCGCGCTTCTTACCGCGCGGCTAATCAGCACACACAATTATAGCAGATTCATAGTCCAAGCACAAGTTCTTTTGTAGCTTCTTCCATGGGATTTTCTTTTATGAGAATAAATTGGAACTGCATAAAACCCATAATAAGTTTATAAAATTTCCCCTGTCGTGAAGGACACACAGTCAATGCACCCCCACGGGGTATAGCCTATCAGATTCACCCCATCGAACAGGACTGCTTTTTTCAGTTCCTCAATATGTGCCTTCAGATATGCAATCCTATAGTCATCCTCGATTGTTCCATCCGTCCGTATCTCGTCCACCGCGCCAAATCCATTCTCCACAATGAACAACGGCTTCTGATATCTCTCATACAACAGGTTCAATGCGTATCTCAACCCAGCCGGATCAATCTGCCATCCCCAGTCGCTCTTTTTAACAAAAGGATCTCTTTCATAATTTCCGCTTCATTAGCGGACGAAGGGACTTGAAGGCTTTGGGCTTGGCATTCTTTCTGAAATTCATTGCACCACCGACGGACACTCTCTTTGGAGATTCCGTACTCTGTGGTGATACTGTTAATTGTCCGTCCTTCCTCCAGACGGAGGCGAACCATCTTCTTTTTAAATTCAGGAGTGTAATTCTGTGGCATAATATGTACCTCTTTTCTTTGCAGAATGATTATATCTTATTGGCCACTGCTGTTACGTCTTTATTTTATCAAAACACAGATTGGAGATACCCTCTATCCTTCGGTAAGAGGAGCGGAAGTTGGCATAGGAACAGAGAGTCATGTAATAAAAAAGATAGGAACATCCATTTGTGCGAATGTCCCTATCTTCCATAAGACTGTGGAGGAATTCACGGTAGATGCGGCGCCGTAGGTAGTCCACAATTTGTTTTAGTTCTAATTGATAATTCATAGCAATCTCCTTTACTATTTCAGATTGTGTCAAAGAACGGAGAAGCATGGCGCAGGAGGCTGAAAAATATTGATTTCAGTCTCCTGTCATGTTATAATTTAGTAAGTTTATGGAACTCGACTGCCTCCATATAATAAGGTGGATTTAAGGTGGTCATGGAAACTCAGATTGGTTGTAAAACCAGTGTGTGGGGCGGCGTTGTGGACGCAGGAGCAAAGGTCTGCAACACCCTTGTCATCGGTTCAAATCCGATTGCCGCCTTTTCTATTAAATAGAAAGTTGTATATGAAATGGAGGATAAGTTATGAAGAGCAGAAGAATAGGATTAGAAGCAGAAATTGTAAAATATGAGCTGGGTAAAAATTTAGAAGACGGCGTAGAGCTTTTGGCGGACGTTGTGACAAAAGGCTGGATTGTGACAGAGTTTCTGGTGAAAACGCAGCGGGCAGACGGGTCAATTGTTTGTCCTTACATTAAAACCCGCCGCGGCAGGATATTTATCGGTCAAAATGATTATATCATTATTGATGAAGACGGAACGAAACATGTCTGTGGGGCAGACAAAATATGGAGCCGTTATGAAAAGCCGGAAGGCATAGAATAAAAAGCGAAAGGGCTGTTGCAAAATATCCGCTGTATACAGTATAGGGAACTTAGAAAAAATTCGTTTTATCTCTATATGTATATAAGCTGTATTTTGCGACAGCCCTTATTTTTTGTCATAATCTTCCAAGCCATATTCATAGAATACAAGAAAAGAAAAGAGGGTATTCGATGGAAGTTGGAATGGTAATCAAGCCTTCCGTTTGGCTTTACGCGAGAAATAAAAAAGAGCGGACAGACGAATTGTTTATGGGCTGGGCAGTTGGCGTCATAGGGGAGCGGGAAGGATATTATGAAATTATGACACATTACGGATATAGGGGTTTGCTAAAAAAAACAGCCCTCCGTTTTTGTACATACAAAGAATTGCAGGCAAGAGATGCAAGCGGTCAGGAGGCATTGATAAAAAGAGGCGTCACAGACGTGATGGAACAGCCATGTGTGCAAAGTAAACGTTTGTCTGCGCTTAGGAAAGGAAGCTTCGTGACATTGCTTCCAGAAGAAACTGGCGGATACCATAAAGTCAGATTAGCAGATGGACAAACAGGGTATATTCCTTCGGTTTCCTATAAGTATCGAATGGACAGCGACGGGTATTTATATGATAAAGAGCCGGAGACATATTTTCTGCGTCAAAAGAAAAAAAGAATCCAATCGGAAGAAACGTTTCGCGAACTTTTAGCCGCCAATGCTAAGAACTATTTAGGCGTGCAGTACCGATGGGCGGGCAAATCAGCTCAGGGCATTGACTGCTCTGGTTTTACGTTTATGTGTTATTTCTTGAATGGAATCCTAATTTACCGTGATGCAGAGCTAAATAGTCTGTACCCAATCCATAAAATTCCAAAAGAACAGATAAGAATCGGGGACTTGCTGTATTTTCCCGGTCATGTCGCCTTGTATATCGGAAATCAGAGATATATTCACGCAACCGGAAATGAAAAAAGTTTCGGCTGTGTCATAAACAGCCTGTCAGAAGACGATTTTGATTATCGCAAAGATCTGGCCGAGTCATTTTTGATGGCGGGAAGCTTGTTTGCAGAATAGTAAACAAAAATGTTACAAAACATTTCAGAAAACCGGTTTGCAAAAAATAAAGCTGCTATAAGAAATTACAGGAAACCAGATTGCAGAATGAAAAAGGGCTGTTGCAAAATATCTGCTGTATACAGGATATAGTATAAAACCATGTTTGCTTTATCCATGTATAAGCCAAGTTTTGCAACAGCCTTGCTTTATATTTATACTTTAAATTTTCCTACCTCATTGCCTAGGGAGGTGACACATTCATTGGCGTGTGACACAGCGTGTGTCATCTGTTCCGTTTGTTGGACAACATCACTGATTCTCTGGGCAATATCCGTCGTGCCTTTTGCGCCTTCGTCAGTAGAAGTGCTGACTTCTTCAATCGCTTGCATAATGCCGCCGATTGCTTCCTTTAGATGATCTGCTTCTTGGCTGAAGTTCGTAATCAGTTCGTCTACATAATCAGAATCTTCCTTATAAAATTGTGCGGTTTCTTCGAAACTGCGGTAGCTGTTTGAAACATCATTAGATACAAATTCTAAAAGCTGTTTTGCATCGGAAGCCAACTCGCCGACTGCCTGATTGACTTCTTCCGTGATGGATTGGATGTTTACAACCGTCTGCTTCGACTGTTCCGCAAGAACGCGGATTTGGTCTGCGACAACGGCAAAGCCCTTCCCCGCTTCGCCTGCCCTTGCCGCTTCAATCGATGCGTTCAAAGCGAGCATATTCGTTTGTGAAGTAATGCTCATGATAGATTCTGATAATACATTAATTTGTTCCACAACTTTGACGTGATCTAAAGCCTGATTTAATTCACCGCGGATGCGTTTCGCCATTTCACTTGCCGCTTTGTGGTCATTTAATGTAAAATTCATCGAATCATCTGCGCGTTTGGCAATTTCCGTCACGCGTTTAGAGGCGTCTTCTGATTTCGTAGAAATATTCTGTGCCGCTTCGTTAATTTCATGTGACATAGCTGTTATTTCTTCTGAAGCCGCAGCTACTTCCTCCATGCTTGCGGCAAGCTGCTCTGTCGTTGCAGACACGGTTTCCATTTCTTCATTGACTGCGGATACGTCCGAGTTTATATCTGCCGTCGCGTCTTTGATGGTATCGGATTCCTGATGAATCTGTCCGATTAAGGCGCTGACATTTTCTTTCATTTGCTGCATCATGCGGGCTAAATTTCCGAAATCATCTTTTCTGGCAAGCAGGGCATCCGGCATAAAAGCCGAGAAATCGCCGTTCCCAAGAAGTTTATTGTAATTGACGGCTTTTTTCAGGGAAGAAATGATTTCCCTTGAAATCAACAGGATAAAAAGCCCCACAATCAGGATTAACGCAGAGGCAATTATATAAACAAGCTTTAGCTTTTGCATGATATAAGAATTTTGTTCTTCTTGGCGGGCATCGATGATCTCCGAGATGTCGCTGATATAATTGCCGGTTCCAACCACCCATTCAAATGGTTCAAAAGCTTTTGTGTAGGCGCGTTTTGGAAGCGGTTCCGTTTCGCCTTCTTTGTTAAAGTAGTAATCTGTAAAGCCGCCGCCTTCCCGGCCTTTTTTAATCAATTCTTTGATATAAAAGTTACCGTTTACATCAGTGGCTTCATAACGGTTTGATCCTTCTGTTTCCGAACCAAGCAGAACTACATTATCGCCTTCGTATGTATCAGCCCAAAAATAGCCTTCTTCCCCATATTTGAGATCCCGAAGCAAATGCGCCCCCTTTTCTTTTGCTTCGTCTAATGTGGTAAGACCTTCCTCACAGTCCTTATAGACGTGTTCCAGTATAGAAACTGCGGTTTCCACTTCTTGTTTAATGTCAGCATCATAATTGCTGTTCATCGACTTTTCGAGTTCAGTCAGTGACAACTTGCTTATGGAGTAGATGCTGTAACTGAAAATGACGCAAATAACGGCCATGGCAAGAATCGTAATTGCGCAAAGCAGAATCATTTTCGTCCGGACTTTGAGATGTTTTAAAATCATTTCCTTCACTCTCCTTCGTTAAAATAAATTACGGCATATGAAAGAAAGTTTCATATGCCGCCATGTAACGGAGAGTGTGGGATTCGAACCCACGCGCCCGGATCGGACAACTGCATTTCGAGTGCAGCTCGTTATGACCACTTCGATAACTCTCCAACTATTTGAACTGCAATACGGCAGTCGCTTTAATGACAAATCTACTATAACACATTTTTTCGTATAGTTCAAGACAAGAAGTATTGTAGATGAAAAGAAAATATATTATAATAGAAATCACTAAATAAAAAAGAAAGGACTGCTGAAATTATGAAAAGAATTGGTTTGTTGACAAGCGGCGGCGACTGTCAGGCATTAAACGCTGCAATGCGCGGAGTGGTAAAGGGTTTGAGCAATAATGTAGACGGACTGGAAGTATACGGTTTTTTCGATGGGTATAAAGGGTTGATATATGGAAAATACCGTTTATTGACTTCTATGGACTTTTCAGGTATTTTGACAAAAGGCGGGACGATTTTAGGGACTTCACGCCAGCCATTTAAGTTAATGCGGGAACCGGACGAGAATGGGCTGAACAAAGTGGAGGCGATGAAGCAGACATATTATAAGTTAAATCTCGACTGCCTAGTGATTTTAGGCGGCAATGGCACGCAGAAAACGGCAAATCTTCTGCGGGAAGAAGGATTAAACGTTATCCATCTGCCAAAGACGATTGATAATGACATCTTTGGGACAGATATGACGTTTGGCTTCCAAAGCGCGATTGACATTGCGGCTGACGTAATCGACTGTATCCATACAACGGCGTCTTCCCACAGCCGTGTGTTTATCGTAGAAGTAATGGGGCATAAAGTAGGCTGGCTCACCTTATATGCAGGAATTGCGGCAGGTGCGGACATTATACTTTTGCCTGAAATTCCATATGATATAGATAAAGTGGTGGAAGCCATTCAGAAACGTTCCAGAAACGGCAAAGGCTTTACGATTCTTGCAGTTGCCGAAGGAGCCATTTCGAAAAAAGATGCGAAACTCAGTAAAAAAGAATACAAGAAAAAGATAGAATCTTCTTCATATCCTTCCGTATCTTATGAAGTTGCCGACCTTATCATTAAGAAAACCGGGATTGACACGAGAGTCACTGTTCCAGGGCATACCCAAAGAGGCGGAAGCCCATGCCCGTATGACCGCGTTCTTTGCAGCAGGCTGGGGGCAGAAGCGGCTCAGGCAATCATTGACGAGGATTATGGCAATATGATTGCGATGAAAGCCAATAAAGTTGTCCGCGTTCCATTGGACAAAGTAGCCGGAAGGCTCAAAATGGTAGAGCCGGATTCCCAGATTATCAAAGAGGCGAAATTTATGGGAATTAGTTTTGGAAATTAAAAAAGTGAGGAATTGACATGTCTTATACTGCGCTTTACCGAAAATTCCGTCCAAATGAATTTTCGGATGTAAAGGGACAAGATCATATAGTGGCGACACTGAAAAATCAAATAGAAGCCGACAGAATTGGACATGCGTATTTGTTTTGCGGAACCAGAGGAACGGGAAAAACCACCATTGCCAAGATATTTGCAAAAGCGGTGAATTGTGAACGCCCGTCAGAAGGCAGCCCGTGTGGGGAGTGCGCTTCCTGCCGCGCTGTCGCTTCGGGCGCATCCATGAATGTCATTGAAATTGACGCCGCTTCAAATAACGGAGTGGACAGCATTCGCGAAATACGCGAAGAAGTCACTTACCGTCCCACAGAAGGGAAATACAAAGTATACATTATAGATGAAGCGCATATGCTTTCTATTGGGGCGTTTAATGCTCTTTTAAAAACACTGGAAGAACCGCCTTCCTATGTAATCTTTATTTTGGCGACTACTGAGGCGCATAAAATTCCGGTGACGATACTGTCAAGATGCCAAAGATACGATTTTAAACGCATTTCAGCAGAGACAATTTACAAACGTTTAACAGAGCTGTTAGAAAAAGAGGAAGTTACGGCAGAAGAAAAGGCAGTCCGCTATATTGCAAGAGCCGCAGACGGCGCAATGCGCGATGCGTTAAGCCTGTTAGACCAATGTATTTCGTTTTATCTGGGAAAGGCGCTCACATATGAAAATGTCTTAGATGTGTTAGGCGCGGTAGATACGGAAGTGTTCAGCGGCCTGCTGAAGAAAGTCTTGTCCTTGGATATGATAGGCGTAATTGAGACAGTGGAGCATTTGATTGCAGATGGAAGGGAGCTGTCGCAGTTTGTCATAGATTTTAGCTGGTATCTGCGGAACCTGCTTTTACTGAAAAGTTCGGAAGAACTTTCTGCGGCATTAGACGTTTCGGCTGAAAATCTGAATCAAATGAAAGAACAGGCAGGACAAATCAGTGAAGAAACATTGATTCGTTATATCCACATATTTTCGGAATTGTCCGGCCAGATGAAGCGTTCGTCTCAAAAAAGGATTTTATTTGAAGTTGCCTTAATCAAACTTTGCCGTCCGCAGATGGAAAGCGACTACAATTCTTTAATTGGACGCATAGAGCAGTTAGAAAAAAAAATAGAAAGCGGGATTGTTACAGCGCCATTAGAACGGCAGGCGCTTTCAACGCCGAAAAAGACTAATGAACAATCAATGCCGCAGCCGCTGCCAAAAGCCGTGCCAGAGGATATACGGCAGGCAGTCCAAAACTGGAATCACATCAAAGCGGCCATGCCAGATCTATCCAAAAAATATTTAAGTAAAGCGAAGCTGGCTATGGGAAATGGCAATGAACTTGTTTTGGTATTTGATGACTTTATGGCGGCAGGTTATTTTAACCAGCCTATTGAGCGTAAACAGTTAGAAGATGCGATTACAGAGCAGATTGGCAAAGAAGTGACGGTATCCGTCAAGGAGAAGGATGCAAATGAGCCCTTTGAAGATACACAAATTGACTTAGAAAAGGTAATTCATATGGAGATTACCTATGAAGAATAAAAATCAGGAGGAAGAGAATGGCAAAAAGAGGTGGGTTTTCAGGCGGAATGCCGGGAAATATGAATAATCTTATGAAACAGGCGCAGAAAATGCAGCGTCAGATGGAAGAAGCCCAAAAGGAACTGGAAGAAAAAGAAATAACGGCGTCGTCAGGCGGCGGCGCTGTGGAAGTGACAGTTTCCGGCAAACGTGAAATCACGAAAGTGAAATTATCTGAAGAAGTCGTTGATCCAGATGATATAGAAATGCTGGAAGATTTGATTATGGCGGCGGCAAATGAAGCCTTGCGTCAGTTAGAGGAGCTTTCCGCATCTTCCATGTCCAAAATCACAGGAGGAATTGGCGGCGGTTTAGGCGGAATGCCGTTTTAAGGAAGGCGGTTATGGATTATTACAGTCATCAGATTAACCGTCTTGTGGAAGAATTAATGGGTCTGCCGGGGATCGGAAGCAAATCCGCGCAGCGTCTTGCATTTCATATTTTAAATATGCCAAAAGAAAACGCAGAGAAACTGTCTAATGCAATTATAGAGGCCAGAAATCATGTACAATACTGTAAAGAGTGTTATACGTTGACAGATAATGAGCTTTGCCCAATTTGTAGCAATGACCGAAGGGATCACCGTACCATTATGGTAGTGGAAAACAGCAGGGATTTAGCGGCATACGAAAAAACAGGGAAATACGAGGGAGTTTATCATGTTCTGCATGGAGCGATTTCCCCCATGCTTGGCATTGGGCCTGCGGATATCCGCTTGAAAGAACTCTTAATGCGGCTTCAAAAAGAAGCAGATGAGGTAATTATAGCCACAAACTCCAGCTTAGAAGGAGAAACGACGGCAATGTATATCAGTAAGCTGATTAAGCCTGCAGGAATCAAGGTCAGCAGGATTGCAAGCGGTGTGCCTGTGGGCGGGGATTTGGAATATATCGACGAGGTGACCCTGCTTCGGGCGTTGGAGGGACGAACACAGCTTTGAGAGGTGGAAGGATGAAGAAGAAAGTCACATCTACAGATATCGCAAAAGCAGCGGGAGTTTCCCAGTCTACCGTGTCGATGGTCCTGAATAAGAAATATAATGTTTCATTCTCCAAAGAGACCATAGACAAAGTAGAACGTGCGGCGAAGGAGTTAGGATATGTCCCGCCGAAACGTAAGACAAAAAAGGGAGTAAAAAAGGAAAAGCTTCTGGTGGTGTTCTGCTCGAATCTGCCGAACCCTTACTATGTCATGCTGCTGCAAGGCATTGAGCTTAGGGCAAAAGAGCAAGGTTTCGGGCTGTTCGTGTGTAATACCCAACGGGATTTGAAGATGGAAGAGCGGTATCTGAAAATGATGTGGGAGCTTCGTCCATTGGGAATCATCTATACCTGTAATCCCAGCCATTGTTTCATGGAGCTTGTAAAGGAACTGGCACAGAAAATCCCGGTGGCGGTTGTGAACAACCAGAATGAGAAGATGGATGTGGATGCGGTAGAACTGGATAATTCAAGGCTTGGGCGTATCATGGCAAGACATCTTTTGGAGCTGGGGCATCGGAAGGTGGCATATATCGCGCCGCCCCTGACTGCGCGCCAGAAGCAGCGTTCTAAGCGTGTGGAGGGATTTTTAAAGGAGTACGAGAAGGCTGGAGTGAAGGGAAAGGTGGTTTTCAAAGCGGCAAAAGAAGAGCTTGACCTGAATGTTGCCCATATTGATTCAGAGTATAAGATTGGGTTCGACCTGACACGGGAACTACTGGGGGAAGAGTCGGGGATTACGGCAATCGTAGGATTGAATGATATGATTGCATTTGGGATTCTGGATGCGCTGCACGAGGCAAAGCTTCGGGTTCCGTCAGATATGTCTGTTATGGGCTGCGATAACACGCTGTTTGCCCGTATGCATAAGGTGGATTTGACGACCATAGAGCATTTCGTCATCTTTAAAGGG
>OFGZ01000664.1_pt1 | contig 23762 bp, 27 predicted proteins | sample 1521871 | NCBI WGS metagenome assembly OFGZ01 (sample SAMEA3504091, study PRJEB24116) | mouse gut metagenome | biome: mouse gut; feature: mouse-associated habitat; material: faeces | place: Denmark | collected 2011
TCCCAACGCACATGAAAGATAGGTTTTGCCAGCACCGGTCGGACCTGTGATTATATGATATTGTCAATATTGGTTGACACTTTTTTTACAAGGATATTCATGCCTAAGCAGCATCTAGAGATTCATAATATCTCTGTCGTTTGACCATAGGAGGGAGTCCCTCATTGGAAGAGCATATCCTCCTATTGTTCCAATAGCTGATGAAGTATCTCCAAATGAGGGTTTTCAGTTCCTCTATGTCCATTTCCTCAGTATGGTAACGCCCATAGAGGAGTTCCCCTTTCATCCGCGCCCACATGCTCTCGCAGCGGGCATTGTCATGGCAGCGTCCTCCCCCGCTGTTCATGCTTTGAAAAATTCCGTATTTTTGAACAGCTTTACGATAGGTTCTGCTGGTGTACTGCGTTCCGCGGTCTGAATGGACCACGGCTTCCCGGAGCGCCGGATAGGAGCGGACAGCGTTCTCAAGCGTCTCTCTGCACAGCGCCGCTTTCATGTTCGTGTCCGTTGCCAGTCCCAGAACTGCCGCGTCAAAACAGTCAAATATGGCAGACACATAGAGTTTCCCGTCTTTTGCTTTGATTTCGGTTATGCCCGTGACGCATTTTTTGAATGGTTCTGCGGACGTGAAATCCCGTTTCAGCAGGTTATCAGATTTGCGCGCCTGACGGTCAGCTTTTGTAATCCCGTTTGGTCTGCGCTTTGGGCGGTGGCCGAGTCCGATTTCCTCCATGACGCGGCAAACTGTCCGCCCCCCAGGTATGCGGATGCCTTCCGGCTGTTTCAACAGAAGCGCCTGATACATACGGATTCTTCCATAAGTGCCATTGCATACATCTTCTGCCACAATTGCCCGCATGGCGTCGGCCAAATCCTCATATTTCCACGGACGGTCTTTGTCTGCCAGATATTTATAAAACCCCTGCCGTGTCACGTTCAGCATCCTGCAGCAGAAAGAAAGCTTTCCTTTGATAACGCCGTCCTCCGTTTTTAAGTCAATAAACATCATTCTCTGCCTCTTGCAGACTTCCGACGGCTGGCGGCGAAAAAAGCGCTTGCCTCTTCGAGAAATTCGTTTTCCTCTTTCAGGCGGCGGATTTCCTTTTCCTGCTCCTTGGCCTGTCTGCGTAGGAGAGCCAGTTCTTCTGCAAGATTCATGGCAGTTTCCGGAGTATGTGATCCGGAACCGACATTCAGTCTTCCCTCTCTGGCAGCCTTTGTCCACGCGTACATAGTGTTTTCAGGGATACCTAACCCGGCTGCAGCTTTTGCACCGCCAAGCTCTTTTGCTAATTTTACGGCTTGGATTTTATATTCCATGTCGTATTTCCGTTGTTTTTTTGCCATTGTAGTTGCCTCCTTGATTCTCTTTGATTATACATCAAATCCTTGAGTATAAGGTGTCAACTAAAATGATACAACATCACCACAGGAGAAATATTGCATTGAAACAGCTGCGAAAAGAATGGGAGGGATTGGAACATGAGGAACAAAAAACTGATACCTTTTGAAGTAATCCAAAAAGCCGTTGCTGGAGAGCCGGAAGCGGTAGACGCAGTATTGCGGCACAAAAATTGCGTTGTTTGGATCTTACGGATGGGGCGACGGGGAATGGATGCGAAGCTGGGAGGATATGTGCCGGTCTGACGGCGCTGTATTTGTCTGCGACAGCGCCATCTGCAGAGAAGCGCCGGATGGGAATGCCCTGTCTGATTGCAAGGCTTTGGGCGCGGCGCTGGCGTAGGGATTATGGATATATTGCATAAAATGGTAGGTTAGTATTCCCTAACATATTGGTTAGTATGATGAAACTTGAGTAAGTTATAAAAATAATGTTGACAAGGATTAAGGGAAGTCATATTATAATATATGGTTAGCGAGTGCTAACTCTCATGAAACATAAGGATGTCTGACAGAGTCTGGCATCCGTTGTTTTTTGCATCAGGTTAGTAAAAACTAATACATATTCAAAAGAAGGTGAATGCATGATGCCGCTTACATTAGCAGAAGTCGGAGAGGAAAACATTATCAGGAAAGTCGGGGGAAAGCAGGAGGTTAAGACACATTTGGAAAACCTCGGTTTTGTCGTGGGAGGGGCAGTCACGGTAATCAATGCCATTGGGGGCAATGTCATCGTGAATGTGAAGGATTCCCGTATCGCAGTCAGCAAAGAAATGGCGCAGAAGATTATGGTCTGAGCAGAACATTAAGAAAACTTTTGCAATAAAGAATACTGCAAGGGTTTATTAAGTGTTTCTAATATCATGGAATCCAAGACGGGATTCCATAATCAAAAAGCTATTATGAAATGAGGAGGAAAAATGGAATGAAGACACTGAGAGAATCAAAGGTCGGCGATACCGTCCGGGTCGTAAAGCTTCATGGCGAGGGCGCGGTCAAACGCCGGATCATGGACATGGGCCTGACAAAAGGCGTGGATGTGCAGATCCGCAAGGTGGCGCCCCTTGGCGATCCGATTGAGGTGACTGTCCGCGGCTATGAACTTTCCATCAGGAAAGCAGATGCGGAAATGATTGAAGTCGAAAGTGTATAAGGCGAAAGAATGACTGCGCAGGGGGGTATCCCCCTTTATTTTCAAACCAATGGTTAGAGATAACTAATAAGAAGGAGAGGAAAAATTATGAATATGCGAATTGCCCTTGCGGGCAACCCGAACTGCGGGAAAACGACATTATTTAATGCCCTGACGGGTTCCAACCAGTTTGTCGGGAACTGGCCGGGCGTTACGGTGGAAAAGAAGGAAGGAAAGTTAAAGAGGCATGACGGCGTGACCATCACTGACCTTCCGGGTATTTATTCCCTTTCCCCTTATACGCTGGAGGAAGTAGTGGCGAGAAACTATCTCATCAGCGAGCGCCCGGATGCCATCTTAAATATTATCGACGGCACGAATCTGGAGAGAAACCTGTACCTGACCACACAGCTTACCGAGCTTGGCATCCCTGTTGTCGTTGCCATCAATATGATGGACGTGGTAGAGAAAAACGGCGACAAGATTAATACGGCGGAGCTGGCGAAGGCTTTGGGCTGTAAGATTGTTGAGATTTCGGCCCTGAAAGGCAGCGGCATCATGGAAGCTGCGGAAGCGGCAATCAATGCGGCAAAGAACGGAAAGACGGTTCCCATGCACACTTTTACGGGAACGGTCGAGCACGCCCTTGCCCATATCGAGGAGGCTGCGGTACACGGACTGCCGGAGGAACAGCAGCGCTGGTATGCCATCAAGTTGTTTGAGCGGGACGATAAGGTTTTAGAGCAGCTGAAGTTAAACGAGTCTGTTCTTTCCCATATCGAGACGGACATTAAGGCGGCCGAGGAGGAGATGGATGATGATGCGGAATCCATCATCACCAACGAGCGGTATCTCTATATCGGGAGCATCATCAAAGGATGCTTAAAGAAAAAATCTGCGGGAAAGATGACAAATTCCGATAAGATTGACAGGATTGTCACCAACCGTTTTTTAGGGCTCCCCATTTTTGCGGCGATCATGTTCCTTGTGTATTATATATCCATGGTGACGGTGGGAGCCTCCGCTACGGACTGGGCAAATGATGGGCTGTTTGGCGATGGGTGGCATCTGCTTGGCATTGGTTCCTCCGCTTATGAAGAGGCGGCAGGGGAATACGGGGATGCGGCGTTGATCGTGGACGGTTATGACGCCTATGTGGAAGAAAACGGCGCGGCGCCTGCAGGTGATTTCCCTTATGAGGTGGCGGATGATGAAACACTGGAGGTAACGGTGGAAACGGCATCCCTTACCGATTATGAGGCTGCGCTTGCAGTGATGGAGCAGTATGGCGAAGAACCCGATCCGGCAGCCTACGGCGTATGGGTTCCCGGTGTTCCGGTGCTTGTAGGAAATGCGTTGGAAACTGTGGGCGCGGCTGACTGGCTTGCGGGACTCATCAACGACGGTATTGTAGCCGGTGTGGGCGCGGTGCTCGGCTTTGTGCCGCAGATGCTTGTTTTGTTCCTGCTCCTTGCATTCCTTGAGGCGTGCGGCTATATGGCGCGTATCGCATTTGTGCTGGATCGTATCTTCCGTAAGTTCGGGCTATCCGGCAAGTCCTTTATCCCAATGCTCATTGGTACCGGCTGTGGTATTCCGGGCATTATGGCATCAAGGACGATTGAGAATGAGCGTGACCGCAGAATGACGATCATGACAACAACTTTTATCCCCTGTGGCGCAAAGGTGCCGTTTATTTCCATGGTGGCGGGAGCAATCTTTGGCGGCTCCGCATGGGTGGCGACCAGCGCATATTTTGTTGGCATGGCGGCAATTATTATTTCCGGCATTATGTTAAAGAAAACGAAAATGTTTTCCGGCGATCCGGCTCCTTTCGTTATGGAGCTTCCGGCTTACCATATGCCCACGGTGGGCAATGTGCTCCGTTCCATGTGGGAACGCGGATGGTCTTTCATTAAAAAGGCGGGTACGATTATCCTGCTCTCCACGATCGTGATCTGGTTTACGACTTATTTTGGATTTACTGTGGAAGGTTTCCGGATGCTTGGTGAGGAGGAAATGGATCAGTCGCTCCTTGCGGCGATCGGCGGTGCGATCGCATGGATATTCATACCGCTCGGCTGGGGAAACTGGCAGGCGGCAGTGGCTTCCATCACGGGACTTGTGGCGAAGGAAAATATCGTCGGCACGATGGGAATCCTTTATCCCGGCGGATGGCCTGAAATCGGAGCAAACTTTAGTATGGTTGCGGGATATTCCTTCCTTGTGTTTAATCTTTTATGTGCTCCCTGCTTTGCGGCAATCGGCGCCATCAAGCGGGAGATGAACAATGCGAAATGGACCTGGTTTGCCATCGGCTATCAGTGCGGGCTGGCTTATGCGGTGGCGCTGATGGTCTACCAGATTGGTTCGGCATTTACAGGAAACCTGAATATCATCGGCCTGCTTGCAGCTATCGTAATCCTCGGCGGTATGATTTATATGCTGTTCAGACCATATAAAGAGGCGACAAAGCTGACGACAAATATGAGGCTGAAAATGGCGAAATAACAGCGTGAGAAGCACTTCTAAAAGGCGTCCCGCCACTGGACGGGACGTCAGGCTTTTCATTTAGATTTATAACAGGGAAACGGGAGGGATTTCAATGCTTGCATGGCTTATGGAAAATATGGCGACAATCGTTATCAGCGCGGTTTTGGTTCTCTTGGTGGCTGCCGCCATTATCAGTATGATACGCGGTAAGAGAAAAGGAAAATCATCCTGTGGCTGTGGGTGCGCGGGCTGCGCCATGAGTGGAGCCTGTCATCCGGCAAAGCCGGAAACTTTGCGAAAATGAATAAAGGAAGGATATACAATATGAAGAGACACCGATTCTGGGCATGGGCGATGATTGCCTGCCTTTTTATGACGTTATATACCGGTTATAAACACCAGTAAATTGAAAGTGGAGGTACATTATGTTTGGATTTTTAGATAAGATAGACAGGAAACACATGGGCATTTTTGCGGCGGGCGTTCTGTTCGGCACGGCAGGGGTTAAAATTCTTTCAAGTAAGGACGCCAAAAAAGTATATACACACGGCACGGCTGCGGCGCTCCGGGCAAAGGATTTCTGCATGAAGACGGCGGCGGCCGTGCAGGAGAATGCGGAAGATATTTATGCGGAGGCCGTTCAGATCAACGAGGAAAGAGCAAGGCAGGAAGCGGAGCAGATGTTTTCCGGCGAGGAAGACTGGGAAGAAGAAACGGCTCCTGCGGGAAAGGATCATCTGACGGAAACGAACAATTTCACGGAAACGGGCGTTTCCGGGGAACAGGGCATATGAAGTTCGTAATCTGCCACGACATTCCGGGGCGTCTGCGGATACGGGTGCTGCAGCCCCATGAAATGACATGCGGCGAGGCGGATACATTGGAGTATGCCCTGTCCGCGCTGCCGGACGTGTCGAAGGTGTCCGTACAGAGGCGGACTGCGGGCGTAACGGTATGTTATGGCGGAAACAGGGCGGAGCTGATCCAAAAACTGCGGGCATTTTCCTATGGCAGCGTGACGGTTCCGGAAAATTACCTGCAGCATTCCTGCAGGGAGCTGAATGAAACATATAAGGAAAAGCTTGTTGGCAAAGTGCTTCTCAGATATGGCAGCATGCTATTTGTTCCCTATCCTGTCAGGGCAGGGATTACCATATTGAAATCTCTGCGTTATATCGGGTTTGGAATCAAAACGCTCTGCCGCAGAAAACTGGAGGTGCCGGTTCTGGATGCGACGGCAATCGGCGTTTCGGTACTGCGCGGCGACATGAAAACGGCAGGCTCCATCATGTTCCTGCTTGGAATTGGTGAGCTTTTGGAAGAATGGACGCATAAAAAGTCGGTAGGCGACCTGGCCAGGAGCATGTCCCTCAATATCAGCAAAGTATGGCGGCGAAAGGACGGGCAGGAGATACTGGTGTCGGTGTCTGATATCGCAGTCGGCGATGAGATTGTAGTGCGTATGGGCAATGTCATTCCCTTTGACGGCATGGTGGTTTCCGGCGAGGGGATGGTCAATCAGGCGTCCCTGACCAGGGAATCCGCAGCGGTCTTTAAGCAGCCGCATGGATACGCTACAACGCTGCCCAAGTTTCGCCATATGCTTGAAAAGAACAGGATTGGCGGGAAGATCTTTGCAGATGTAAACAGCCGTCTCGACGAAGCCGGTCTTATCATGCACGGCGGTACTGTCGTTGATGCAAGCCTGATCGCAGCGCCAAAGTCCACTAAAAACAAAATCGGCAAACGTGATCCGGAAATGCACCAGACGAAGAAAGGAAATGAATGGTACTTCGGACTGTGCAGGGAGAAACTGGAGCAACTAAACTGCCCTTTCTTATATGAGGACAATGGGGAAGAGGATACTGCTGGAATTGGGTTACGATATGTGCGTCATTATCTGGAGAGATTTTATCAGGGAGAGGCGCAGAATGGGAAGAATGCGCTGCAGTTCATTCAGGAGCATCCGGTGGATCTGGTGTTTGTAGATATTGACATGCCGGAAATGAACGGAATTGAATTTATGGAAGAATGCCGGAAGATCAAGCCGGATGTACAGTTTGTGGTGTTGTCATTTTTTGAGAATTTTTCCTATGTGCAAACCACTCTGCGGTTAGGGGGACTGGATTATATTTCCAAGACTTCCATGGAGCTGGACAACGGAGACACCATTTTACAGCGAATTGTGGAGAAATTTGAGCAGTGTATCTGTAAAACAGTTCCGCCCGAAGAGATGGAGAAAGAATTGGTGGAAATATGGAAAGAATGTCGGACACAGTATTGGTTCTTTAATGATGCTGCTTTTGAGCGTCTGAAAGAATTGATGCAGGAAGCGGAGCCTAAAGTATCCAATGTGCGACGCATGGAAATGATGATCGTCAGATATATTAGCGAGTTGGAAAGAATGCTGGAATTGCCGGAGAGCACGGTGCCGCTTTTTTCCGATGTGGAAGAGATGGCAGGGTGGCTTACATTATACAGGGAAAAAATACATAAAACAGTGTCCTTGCGCTCTTTTGGGAACGATGCGGAAATGGTATTAAAAGCTATCTTTTACATGAAGGAGCATCTGGCGGAGAATCTTTCTACCAGTATTGCAGCAGAACAGGTGGGCTGCAGCAGGAGCTATTTTTGCACTATTTTTAAAAAGTTTTCCGGGCTTTCCTTTGGGGATTTTCTACAGCAGATCCGGATTGAACACGCAAAGGAGTTATTGCGTACCACTTCGGATTCCGTGACAGAAGTTGCCTTTTCTTCCGGATATAATAACATTTATTACTTTAACCGCATCTTTCAGAAAGCGGAAAACTGCAGCCCTACGGAGTTTCGGAAGAACAGAGTCAGGACGGGGGAGGCGGACTCTTAAAAGGGTAATCCGGTCGGCCGGCAGTGAAAGGCATACTGACATGCAGGGCACGGACGGGAAAGTTCGATTGACGCAAAAGATTTACAGGTATATAGTTATTAAAAGGCTTGAAGTAAAAACGCAAAGCTGATTGTGACAAATGAATGTTTGTGGGGAGAAGCAGATGTTAAAAAAATACAAATTGGGTTTTGAAGTTTGGGGATTACTGTTATTTCTCATTGTTATGATACCAAATTTCATTTGGTTTGCGATACCTGCGCCAAATGATATATTAAGAGCAGAATCAATGACAGAAACGGTTGATACAGTAGCTTCTATATGTCAGATATTGATGATTGCCGCTTTATGTATTTTCAGGAACAGAGAATACAGAAAAATGTGTGTAACTCATTTGGTTCTCATTGTGGCAGGCTGTTTATTATATTTTTTAAGCTGGATACTTTACTATGGCGGTATAGTAAATGCGATTGTAATATTAGGCCTGACTATTCCGCCCTGTTTAGTATTTTTGTTCTTTGCGATTGATAGAAAGAATGGGATAGCGTTAATTCCCATTTTAATTTTCACAATATGTCATTTGATATATGGAGTAGTAAATTTTATAATTTGATAACTTCCCATTTGTTAGAGAGAAAGGGCTGATGTAAAATGATTTCAGATAATGAATTGCTTCAAAATCTTGATAAATTACATACAACGGAATTAGGTATATTACGCATAAAAAGAAATCTTGCCTTGGATATAGATGCAGATGAGGTGGTTGACTGGTGTAAAAACAAAATCAATTCTCTCAACGCTGTTATTACAAGAAACGGAAAGAATTGGTATGTGAATGTAGACGGCTGTATCATAACTGTAAATGCTTATAGCTATACGATTATTACGGCCCATAGGGAAAAGAAATGCAATAAAATCCAATATTGAGAGCTGGCTGCCAATTGAAAGTCAGATAAACCGGGATCGGTATTTTGGAGGAACTGAATGAAAAAATATTTTCTACCGTTCATTATGTTGGTAATATTTGAAACTGTTGCAGTAACGTTATGGCTGACACAGGGCAATATATTTTATCTATTCAATTTCAGCTATATTGGAATATCTATTTCTTTCGGGATATTTTTATTCATCAAAAAATACAGATATGCCCGCAGAGTTGCACAGCTTTTAGTCGGACTATATATGCTGGTTTATTTGGGACTTATTTGTGGTGAAAATATGCAGATAGAGGGATTTTGGTATTATCTTTTTACGGGGGTGTTTGAAGCCGCAACAATTCATTATGCGGTGGCAAAAATTTTAGGACCGTTGCTTTTTGGCAGAGGCTGGTGTGGGTATGCCTGCTGGACGGCAATGGTGCTTGATTTTCTTCCGTATAAAGCGCCTGAAACACCAAGGAAAAAGATTGGGTGGATAAGGTATATTACATTTGCAATTTCCCTTATATTTGTTTCGGCATTATTCTTTGTTCATGCCGGTAACATGGAGAGAATTATGTTTTGGGCGTTTATCATAGGGAATGTCATATACTATGCAGTTGGGATAATACTGGCTTTTGCCTTTAAGGATAATCGCGCATTTTGCAAATATATATGTCCTATCACAATATTTTTGAAGCCTGTGAGCTATTTTTCGCTGCTTCGAATTAAATGTGATAAAAGTAAATGCGTTTCTTGCGGCAAATGTAAAACGGTGTGTCCAATGGAGGTAGATGTTACAGATAATTCCCGAAAACGAAAGAACGGCACGGAATGTATTCTTTGCTTTGAGTGTGTGAGAAATTGCCCAAAAGATGCACTATAAATTCTGGTTTGACATTTGATGAGAGGCAGGTGAAAATTTCATCCGTCTACTCTGCCTTGGGTCCGGTTTATAACTTTTAGTTTACATAATATTATAAAATCAACTGATATAACGGGAGGATTACACATTATGTTAATTGGCGTGACACTACAATATATGGTATTTGTGTTGACGCGTGACGCTATAAATGGTAGAATCTATGCTATACAGTTTGGGCTTCAGAACAGATAAGAGACACATGGAAGGTATCAGATCCGGATGTGCGGGGGAGCGGCGCTTTCGGGTGAAGAAAAAGGTATTGGAATGTGGCTTACAGGAGGGAAAGCATGTTTCAGGTAATAAAACGGGATGGGGAAGTTACGGATTTTACATTAACGAAGATCAGCGGCGCGATCATGAAAGCATTCAATGCTACAGATATGCAGTACAATAATGATATCATTGATCTTTTAGCGCTTCGTGTTACGGCGGATTTTCAGGACAAGGTAAAAGAGGGCGCGGTTCATGTGGAAGATATTCAGGACAGCGTAGAAAAGGTATTGGAACAGGCGGGATATGCAGAAGCGGCAAAGGCTTACATTCTTTACCGGAAACAGCGTGAAAAGATGCGGGAGATGACCTCCACCATATTGGATTATAAAGAAGTAGTCAACAGTTATGTAAAAATAGAAGACTGGCGTGTGAAAGAAAATTCTACCGTGACCTATTCCGTAGGAGGGCTGATCCTTAGTAATTCCGGTGCGGTAACGGCAAATTACTGGCTTTCCGAGATTTATGACGAAGAGATCGCGGCGGCGCACCGGAATGCGGATATCCATATCCACGACTTGTCAATGCTGACCGGGTACTGCGCGGGCTGGTCCTTAAAACAGCTTATTATGGAGGGACTTGGAGGAATCACGGGGAAGATCACTTCAGCTCCTGCGAAGCATTTATCCGTACTCTGCAACCAGATGGTCAATTTCCTTGGCATCATGCAGAACGAGTGGGCGGGTGCGCAGGCATTTTCTTCTTTCGACACTTATTTGGCGCCGTTCGTAAAGGCGGACCGGCTTTCTTACGGAGAAGTGAAGAAATGTATCGAGGCATTTATTTACGGAGTCAATACGCCCAGCAGGTGGGGAACGCAGGCTCCTTTTTCCAATATTACTTTGGACTGGACGGCGCCGGAGGATCTTGCCGAACTTCCGGCGATCGTAGGCGGAAAGGAAATGCCTTTCAGGTATAAAGACTGTAAGAAAGAAATGGATATGGTAAATAAGGCATTTATCGAAACCATGATCGAAGGGGATGCCAACGGAAGAGGATTCCAGTATCCCATACCGACGTATTCCATTACAAAGGATTTCGACTGGTCTGATACGGAAAATAACAGGCTTTTGTTCGAAATGACATCAAAATACGGTACGCCCTATTTTTCTAATTATATCAATTCCGATATGGCGCCCAGCGACGTCCGCAGTATGTGCTGCCGTCTGCGTCTGGATCTGAGGGAACTTAGGAAGAAGACAGGCGGTTATTTCGGATCAGGGGAAAGTACGGGCAGCGTAGGCGTGGTCACCATAAATATGCCTAGAATCGCCTATTTATCAGCAGATAAAGAGGATCTTTACCGTCGTTTGGACAAGATGATGGATTTGGCGGCAAGAAGCCTTAAAATCAAACGAGAGGTGATCTCAAGACTGTTAGAGGAAGGACTATATCCATATACAAAGAGGTACCTGGGCTCCTTTAACAGCCATTTTTCTACGATCGGACTGATTGGGATGAACGAAGCGGGATTAAATGCAAACTGGCTGCATGCAGATATGTCCGACAAGAGAACGCAGGAATTTACAAAAGAAGTTTTGGAACATATGAGGAACCGCCTTTCCGATTATCAGGAAAAATACGGCGATCTGTATAATCTGGAGGCGACGCCTGCGGAGAGTACGTCCTACCGTCTTGCCAAGCACGATAAAAAGAGATGGCCCGAGATCAGGACCGCAGGTAAGAAGGGGGATACGCCGTATTATACGAACTCTTCCCATTTACCGGTGGATTATACGGCGGATATTTTTGACGCTCTTGATATTCAGGACGAGCTGCAGACGATGTATACTTCAGGAACGGTTTTCCATGCTTTTCTGGGTGAGAAACTTCCCGATTGGAGGGCGGCGGCTAATCTGGTGAAGACTATTGCAGAAAATTACAAACTGCCTTATTATACGTTGTCGCCTACCTATTCCATCTGTCAGGAACACGGTTATCTTCCGGGAGAACAGGAGGAATGTCCTATCTGTGGCAGCAGGACGGAAGTTTACAGCAGGATCACAGGGTATTACCGTCCGGTTCAGAACTGGAACGACGGTAAACTACAGGAATATGATAACCGCACTGAGTATGAAATCGCCAATTCCCTGCTGAAGCGCCCGTCCTGTAAGAGCGGGAAAGAGCAGGAGTCCGCAAAAAAAGCGGTGGAACGGGAATCCGCAGGGAGTTTGGAAGACGTGAAATATTTGTTTGTGACAAAGACCTGCCCGAACTGCAGATTGGCAAAACAGTATCTGCAAGGAGAACAGTATGTAGTGGTGGATGCGGAGGAAAATGAAGAACTTGCCTCCAAATATAAGATCATGCAGGCCCCTTCTTTGGTTGTCGTTAATGCGGAAGGAACCGAAAAGTATGTGAATGCGTCTAATATTAAAAAATATGTAGAGGAAAGAGAAGTTTCATGATTGCATGAAATAGAGTAGTGTGTTACAATTTTTATAGAAAAGGGAGGTTTGCCTATGGCTAATATTTATGTACGCGTAAGAGGTATCGTTAAAAAAGACGACAAGTATTTACTGATCAAACATTGGGTAGACGACCGGATTCCGGATCCGTTTTTATGGGAATTTGTAGAAGGTGAGGCGGCATTCGGAGAGTCGCCGAAGGATGCGGTGACACGGCTGATGGACGAGCTGTTAGGGGTCGGCGGCAGCGTAGACAAGGTGATTTATACCTGGTCTAAAGTGACGGGCGATTCCCAATGCGTCGGCGTTGCTTTTCTCTGTTCTTTGGACGGGGATGATTCGGCGATCACTTTGACCGAGGAATACGGAGAGTGGGCGTGGGTTACAAGAGATGAATTTGAGGAATATATTTGTAATCAATATGTATTGGATGATTTAACAGGCGTTGAACTATAGTGCAACGCCTGTTCTCTGACGTTTTTATGCTAGAGCGTGGTTGAAAATGCATTCCCCCGATCTGCACGTCCCGTTTTGCGCGATATTTGCTATGACGCGCACCTCAGGGAAAGCAATTTTCAAACACGCTCTAAGCAGCGCAGAAATGAGGATGAAATATGATTCAGAAATTAATTGAAAAAATCAAAAAGACAAATGCGCCGATTGTAGTCGGACTGGATCCGATGATGAAGTTCATTCCGGAACATATCAAACAGGCGGCGTTCCATGAACAGGGCGAAACATTAGAAGGTGCCGCAGAGGCAATCTGGCAGTATAATAAAGCGATCGTAGACGCTACATTTGATCTGATCCCGGCAGTAAAACCGCAGATCGCTATGTATGAGCAATTCGGTATTCCGGGACTTACGGCGTTTAAGAAAACGGTGGATTATTGTAAAGAAAAAGATCTGGTAGTTATCGGGGATGTGAAGCGTGGGGATATCGGTTCCACATCAGAGGCATATGCGGTAGGACATATCGGAAAGGTACAGGTGGGCAGCCAATGTTACCGGGGATTTGACGAGGATTTCGTTACGGTGAACCCTTATCTTGGTTCTGACGGCGTGAAACCTTTTATAGCGGTAGGGAAGGAAGAGAAGAAAGGGATCTTTGTTCTGGTAAAAACATCCAACCCGAGCAGCGGGGAACTGCAGGACCGGCAGATAGACGGCCGTCCGCTCTATGAAATCGTAGGAGAGCAGGTAGCCGCATGGGGCGCAGAGCATATGGGAGAAGATTACAGTTATGTAGGCGCCGTGGTAGGAGCGACTTATTCGGAACAGGGAAAGATCTTAAGAAAGATCATGCCCAAAACATATATTTTGGTGCCGGGATACGGTGCGCAGGGAGGAAAAGGGGCGGATCTCGTGCATTTCTTTAATGAAGACGGACTTGGCGCTATCGTAAATTCTTCCAGAGGCATTATTGCGGCATATCAGCAGGAGAAGTATGCACGGTTCGGAGAGCAGAATTTTGCAGACGCATCAAGACAGGCAGTCGTAGATATGATTGAGGATATTGGCGGCGCGCTGGCGGCAAGGTAAGTATACCAAAGTGTGTTTGAAATGACGCACATCTGACGGAAAGTATTTTCAAACACGCTCTAGAGAGGGAATTCCAATGAGAAAAAGTTTAGTAAAATGTTTGTCTTTTGTTACAAGTATTATGATTTGCGGGGCGGCGCTCACATCATGCGCCGCCGGCGCGTCGTCTAACGGAGGTATTCCGACGGAGGAACAGCTTTCCGCGGCGGCGGAGGAGTTAGGAGACGATATCGGCAGCTTAAAATTTTCAGCAGACGGCGTTATCTATCAGTTTCCGGTAGATACAAAGGCGATGCTCGACGCCGGCTGGTATTTTGACAGCGACGTAAAGTCCGAGTTGAAAAGCATTCCGGCAAACACGCTTGTAGCGCCTTCGGTCTCCATGAGAAAAAATGCGAAGAACGGATACGGTATAACGTCATGCGGAGTGCAGCCGATGAACAGGAGCGCTTCAGAGGCCGGCCTTGAAGAAACAGTGATTTACAGCCTGAATTTTTACAAAGAGAAAGGAACGACGCTGATTCTTCCGGGCGGCATTACCTGGAACAGTACTTTTGATGAGGTAAAAGAGCTTTGCGGTTCTCAATCGGCGGTAGATATGGAGGGTATCAAATATGTACAGGTCAATGGGGCCGACCGGGATTTTTCCGTACAGATCAATTTTGACAGTACAGAAAATACGGTAAAAAGCGTTGAATTTAAAGGCCGTTTGTAGTGGAATAAAGAAAAAGCAGGGAAGAATGTCTGAAAGAGGACATTCTTCTTGTTGCATTAGGGAGGTCCGGCAAACGATAAAACGGAACTATTGTTCTTATTGTGCCAAAGACAGTTAGATATGATTGGAAAATTACGGCTAACATTTTTACAAAGTAAAAGAGCTGCCAAAAGGGCGGCTCTTTTAAAATCCGGCCATCAAAAAGCTCATCAACTGATCCCGCTGTACCGCGTCGTCCGAACCTTTTACTTTGGATGCCATGCCGTCAAGCTCCACATCGCTGGAAGCGGCGCGCATCAGTTTTTCAAGAAATTCTTTTTTTTCCTGTGCCGCTTTCTCGGCGCGTCTTTCGGCTTTCGCCTGATGGCGGAGTTTAATGGAATTTTCCATGGCGTTTAACATGGGCTTCATATCCGTTATCATTCCTGTTTACCTCCTTACCGGAAAATACTTAAATATATCAGCATTTTAAATCGTTTCTTACTGTTTCTTCCTATGAAATTTATCGGCTGTTTTGTCTGTTTTTTTAAGGACTGCCTGCGTTTATTTTAGGAAATTCTATATACTTTTGCGGAACCAAAACGATAATTTTTGATAGCCTGAATGTTCATAAAACTCATGCGCGCCTGTCCGCTGAAAACCTGATGCAAGTCCGATCATGGATGCCTTCCGCTCAACTGCCAGTTTCTCAACGCGTTCCATCAGCATTTTTCCTATACCGCAACGCTGAAATTCCGGCAAAACGGCAAGTCCGTTCACTTTGATGTATCCGTCCGGATGATCAAACGCTAACGTTTCAACCGTTGTGGCAAGTCCGACAACGTTACCATCCATGTCGGCAACAAATGTACGGTAGCGGTTATCGTCTTTCATTTTTTCACAAGTCTTGGCAACGGCTTCATCGGTTGCCGGCAAAATGCCGAGTACATCACGGAAAATGGTTGCTACGGAGCTGTAATCCTTACTTTCGATTTCCCTTATGGTAATGTTCATTAGTGTCTCCCCTTTTTCAAACTCCGGTTTATATGTCCGATTATATATGATCCGCCGGCTATGCGCAATGTATATTTTACAGGCCTATTTTCCGCTTATTTCCATCGTACATAATTCATAAGAGGAACAAAAAAGGAAGTTATTTTACTATGGAAGAAAAAGAAAGGAAGTAGTATATTAGAAGAAGTGGGACCGGAAGGAGAAGTTTTTTGATGAAACGGTATCATGTTTTGGATGAGATCCGGGGGCTTACCCTGATCAGTATGATATTGTATCATGCCTCATGGGACATGGTCTATATTTTTCACAGAAACTGGATATGGTATGAATCCGCCGTTGGATATGTCTGGCAGCAAAGTATTTGCTGGACGTTTATTTTGCTGTCCGGTTTTTGCTGGTCTTTGGGAAGGGAGAAGCTGAAAAGAGGGGGCATGGTCTTTGGCGGCGGTATGCTGGTCACGACAGTGACGCTGCTTTTTATGCCGCAGAACAGGGTGGTGTTCGGAGTGCTGACGCTTTTGGGTAGCTGTATGCTTTTGATGATTCCCCTTCATAAAATACTTAAAAAAGTACATCCCCTGATCGGGCTGGGCGTCAGTGCGGTTTTTTTTGTAGTTTTCAGGGAGATTACCAATGGATTTCTTTGGTATATCGGCGCTGATGGATGGAAACGTTACAGGATGCCTGACTGCCTGTACCGGAATTATATTACCGCCTATTTTGGGATGCCTCACGACAGCTTTTTCTCGACCGATTATTTCCCTGTCTTTCCGTGGATATTCTTATTTCTTATCGGATATTTTTTATATAGGATCGCAGAGAAAAAAGCCCTTTTTAAATATCTGTTGCCCCAGAGGCTGAAAGCGGCAGGATGGATCGGGAGGCATTCGTTCCCAATCTATCTGCTGCATCAGCCGATTGTGTATACGGCGCTTTCAGTGTACCATTTTTTGGCAGAAATATTGATGGACGGCTAGATCGTCCGTCAGCTCCGGATGGAAAGTGAAAGCAAGCTGGTTTTGATATCTGACGGCTGCAATACTTTCTTTTACCGTTCCTAAAACGGTACAGTCAGGAGAGGCGGATGCAATCAAAGGGGCCCGGATAAATTCCATATCAAATGCCCCGATGTCTTTTAACGTTCCTTTTTGATGAAAGCTGCCAAGCTGCCGTCCATAAGCGTTCCGGACTACTTTTATAGGGAAGGTTTTGAAATAATTTCTGTCGTCATTGACGAGGGTTTGGGCTAACAGGATCACACCGGCGCAGGTTGCCATAACGGGCAGCCCGTTTTCGATCCTGTACTTTAATTCTTCAAACATGCCAAACTCTTTTAAGAGTTTCCCCTGTACGGTGCTTTCGCCGCCGGGGAGGATCAGAGCGTCAAACCTTGTATGCAGGTCTTGTTTTTTTCGTAGTTCGATGGTTTCTATGCCGAGCCTATGCAGCGCTTTTTCATGTTCGGCAAAAGCGCCTTGTAGGGCGAGTACTGCGATTTTCATATAGATCCTCCTGTTCTTTTTACATTTCACCCCGTTCTGCCATAATCAGCCGGATTTCTTCTTCATTGATGCCTACCATGGCTTCTCCCAAATCTTCGGACAGTTCCGCTACTATTTCAGCGTCCTTGTAATTTGCCACGGCTTTTACGATGGCGGCTGCACGCTTAGCCGGGTTACCTGATTTAAAAATGCCCGAACCTACAAAAACGCCTTCGGCTCCAAGATGCATCATAAGCGCCGCATCGGCGGGAGTGGCTATGCCGCCGGCTGCAAAATTAACGACGGGAAGGCGCTTTTTTTCATGGACAGATCTTATCAGCGAAAGAGGTACCGCAAGTTCCTTTGCGGCGTGATATAATTCGTCTTCCCGCATGGCGGAAATCTTTGCAATCTCACCGTTCATTCTGCGCATATGGCGTACTGCCTGCACGATATCGCCGGTGCCGGGTTCTCCCTTGGTACGGATCATGGCAGCGCCTTCGCTGATTCGCCGTAACGCCTCGCCCAGATCTTTGGCTCCGCATACGAAGGGGACTTGAAAACACGTTTTGTCAATGTGGTAAACATCGTCTGCAGGCGAAAGTACTTCACTTTCGTCAATATAATCGATTTCGATAGCTTCCAATATCCGGGCTTCTGCAAAATGTCCGATCCGGCACTTGGCCATGACGGGGATCGATACGGCTTTCTGGATGCCTTTGATCATTTTGGGATCGCTCATTCTGGAAACACCCCCTGCCGTCCGGATATCCGCGGGGATCTTTTCCAATGCCATAACGGCGCAGGCTCCGGCTTCTTCCGCTATTTTTGCCTGTTCAGGCGTGGTCACGTCCATGATCACGCCTCCTTTCAGCATCTCTGCCAGTTCCTTGTTTAACTTGTATTGTCTGTCTGTCGTAGTATGTTCCATAATCATCCTCCCTGCCGCCTTTGGCGGCTCAAATAACTAATACCCATCTTTTTTCTTTACAACAAATATGACACCTATTATAATCAAAACTGAACATAGTAAAATATTCAATTTGAATATAGTCAATATGGTCAGAATAGGAGAAAAGAAAAGGATGCTTACATATTCTTTTGATGATCTAAGGTCAGAAAGTTTGTATCTGTATTTGTATAAATGTATTAAAAACGATATTTTGGACGGAAAAGTAAAGGCGGGAGAGAAACTTCCCTCTAAGCGCAGTTTTGCCAAAAATCTGGGTATAAGCACGATTACTGTGGAAAACGCTTATGCCCAGCTTTTGGCGGAAGGATATATTTATTCCCTTCCTAAGAAAGGGTACTATGCGTCGGATATATCCGAAAAAGCGGTCTTTCCTGCAAACGTTCCTACGAACCCTGAGAATTTTACGATTGCCGCCAATCCGGCATATCGGTTCGATTTTGTGAGTAACCGGAACAGCGCCGCCAACTTTCCTTTCTCTACATGGACGAAATTAATGCGGGAAACGATCAGCGAAAAGAAAGAAGAACTGATGACGGGTGCGCCCAGCGGCGGTATTTTGGAACTGCGGGCTGCGATCTGCAGGCATATGAAGCAGTTCCGTAACATGGACGTATCGCCCGAGCAGGTGATCGTAGGGGCTGGGACGGAATATTTGTACGGACTGATCATACAGCTTCTCGGAAGGGAAAAGATCTATGCGGTAGAAAATCCCGGATATGATAAAATTGTAAAGATCTATGAAAGCAACGGTGTAAAATGTAAATATATCAATATGGACGAGTCGGGGATCCTGGTGTCGGGATTAGAGGAATCCCACGCCCAGATCGCACATATTTCCCCGTCCCATCATTATCCTACGGGAATCGTGACGCCGGTGAGCAGACGGTATGAACTGCTTGGATGGGCCGCCAGATCTGAGGAGCGGTATATTATTGAGGACGATTATGATTCGGAGTTTCGTCTGACAGGAAAACCGATGGCTACGCTGCAAAGTATCGATGTGAGCGGAAAGGTGATCTATATGAATACTTTTACGAAGAGCCTTGCTTCTACGATCCGCATTAGTTATATGGTGCTGCCGCCCCGGCTTTTGGAACGATTTTATGACAAACTGGGATTTTATTCCTGTACGGTATCTAATTTTGAACAGTATACTCTTGCCAGTTTCATTAACGGCGGTTATTTCGAAAAGCATATCAACCGGATGCGTAAATTTTATAAAAGCGTCAGGGATAAACTTTTGGGAGAGATCCGGAGGGATTCCATGGCGGGCAGGATCGAGATCAAAGAGGAGGATGCGGGACTGCATTTTTTAATGAAATTGCAGACCGGGCTGTCTGACGAAGCTTTTTTGCAAAGAGCATCGCAAAACGGGATCAGGCTGTCTTGTCTGGCGCAGTATTATTTCGGCGAGCCGCCGGAGAAAACGGAACATACCGTTATTATGAATTATTCCGGACTTTCTGCAGATGAGATCGAAGAGGCTGTCGCCTGTCTGCGTCAGTGTATGTGAGTCAAAGAGGCGGTCACGCTTACGGATGTTTTCCATCGATAAGCGTGACCGCCTCATGTTACAAAGGGGGAGATATGAAAAAGTTATTTTATAGAAAGCTGAGGGGATCAAGCTTTCTATGTTTCTTATTTTATGGTAAGAATGTGATAAAATTAAGTTCAAAGTGTCAAGAAATTGTGAACATATTCTTAAAAAATTATAATCAGTTGTTAGTTATTCGGTACACTTTCGGGTCAAATGATTACATACTACTGTTTTATTTGCGCAGTCTGCCGATAATAATGATATAGAGTCATTTATTTGCCAACAGGGACGGTCAGAAATGTGGGAAAGAGAAGAATATACGGTTGGCAGGGCATGGGAAAGGCGGGAAACGGTATGGATCATATGGTATTGGGAAAAGAGGGCAGGGAATGCGGGCGGACAGTCTCCGGAAAGGGACAGATACCTAAACAGACAACGGGCCGATGGGCACAGGAAAGCGGGCAAGGGGCGGAGAACGCGCTATTTTCCGATGTGCTGGAGGAGAAGAACCTTCAGGGCGAAGGAGGAGAAAAGGCTGCCATAGGAAAGACCGCTGCAGGGGAAGATGCTACGGCAATGCATAGTTCAGGAAGAGATATGACGTTGCAGCAATATGAGTGTTATATCCAGTATCTGATCTCAAAAATGCCAAGACATCCTTCCCACCGGCAGGATGATGTGATGGTACTGATCTCAAAGGCGGGGCTTGAGGCAATGAGGAGAGATCCCGAATACGAGGCATGGGTACTTAAGGAAGTGCAGACGTATTTTTCCCAAAACCAGCCGATGTCCTCTTTTTTTGGCAAAGCGGAGGCGGTTCTCTTCTTCGGAGCATCCAGGGAAGAATGTTATACGCAGGTGCGCTATCCGGAATATGAAAGAAAGATGGAAAGAAAAAGGCAGGAGGAACGCTGCCGTGAAAGAAGGGAAGCGAACAGAAAGCGGTTAAAAAAGCTGCAGCAAAAAAAATACTTACAGCAAAAAGCGTTAAAAAAATTGTTAGAAAAAAGATATTTGGAGAAACGGTGGTTAGAGAAAAAAAGAGTGCAGGATCTTTGTCTGGAAGAATGGATCAGTGAAAGGGAGGCATACGAAACAAGGGCCCGCGCGGCAAGTATGGAAAGAAAATTGAAAGAGAGATCCCTGTTTTACTGATTTTCCTTTGTCCGTTAAAAATATAATACTGGGGATTGCCAAACAGCGTTTATTTTTCTAAAATAGAAAGAAAATAAACGCTGTTTGCGGTCTATAACAGGGATCCGTGCAGGCAGGACGCATAGAAATGGGGAAAACATGGGTAAAAAAAAGGTGATTCTGATCGGGCCGGTTTATCCGTATAAGGGTGGCATCTCTCATTATACAGGACAGATGTACAGGGAACTGGCAAAGAAACATGAAGTGGTCATGCTGTCATACAAGATGCAGTATCCCAAGATTCTTTTCCACAAAGAGCAAAGGGATTACGAAAATGATAGTTTTAAAGTGGAAGACACAAAATATATGCTCCATACGGCCAATCCTTTTAATATAATAAAAACGGCGGGATTTATTAGAAAATATAGGCCGGATATGGTAGTCATACAGTGGTGGCATCCTTATTTTGCGCCGTGTTATAGGATTTTGGAAACCTTTATGGGAAAACAGAACTTGGTTTTTGTCTGTCATAACGTATTTCCCCATGAAAGGTTTCCGATGGACAAGTTTTTGACGAAAGCGGCGCTGTCAAGGGGAAAACATTTTGTCGTACATGCCAAAGAGGAAGGGGAAGAACTGAAGAAAATAAAAAAAGAACCAGATCATGCGGTGACTCCGCACCCTACTTATAATATGTTCCGGTTTGAAAATCTGACAAGAAAACAGGCGAGAGAAAAATTAGGGATAGGGGAGGAAGAAAGGATACTGCTGTTTTTTGGATTTGTCAGGGAATACAAAGGACTGAAGCATTTGCTTCACGCTATACCTCTGCTCCAAAAGGAGTGCGCAGGAATACGGCTTTTAGTAGTAGGCGATTTTGACGGAAATAAAGAAGAATACGAAGAACTGATAAGAGGACTCCGGATCGAAGATCAGGTAAGCGTGATAGACGGTTATACGCCGGACAGAGAAGTAGAAAAATATTTTGCGGCAAGCGATCTGGTAGTACTGCCCTATGAAAGCGCAACCCAGAGCGGGATCGTACAGATCGCGTTCGGATTTGAAAGACCCGTGGTAGTAACCAGAGTAGGCGGGCTGCCGGACGTGGTAAGGGACGGGAAGACCGGATATATTGCGGCGCCTTGCGATCCGGAGGCATTGGCAGAAAAGATAACGCTTTTTTTCAAAGGGAAGAAAGCGGAAGAATTTGAGGAAAATATCAGAAAAGAAGCGGCAAGGTTTTCATGGGAGAGAATGGGAGAAGTGCTGGAGGGATTTTTTGACCGGACTTTGTAAAGAGGGGACGGAAGAAACGGCGCAAAGAGGGCATTCGGAACACAAGGTATATTGAATATAGGCGAAATGTAGACTATAATGTAGTCGGCAGACACGATGGCAAGATAGCGTTCTTATGAAGAAGAGAGCAGGTAAAGTGATTTTGGCAAGCATGAGGGCAGTCCGCAAAGCGTACTGTCCGTTATTTTATGCACAGCCCCATGCAGATCTGTTTCCGCAGGGATGAAAGGATAGAAAAATATGGAGAAAGAAGGAAAAACGGTCAGCATCATTGTACCGGTATATCAGGTCAGGGAATATCTGGATGTGTGTGTGCAGTCGGTGCTTGCGCAGACTTATACCGATCTGGAGATCATACTGGTCGACGACGGTTCTACGGACGGCTCGGAAAAAATTTGCGACCGTTATGCCGAAACGGATGAACGGGTCAGGGTGGTGCATCAAAAAAACAAAGGGCTTTCCGGAGCAAGAAATGAAGGGCTTAAGCTGGCCAAGGGGGAGTATATTGCCTTTGTAGATGCCGACGATAAGGTATCCCCCTTTTTTATCGAATTGTTATATGAACTGGCGGAAAAATATCATGCCAGAATAGCCGTATGCTCTTATGAAAAGGGCCGGGAGCTTTCCGGAAAAATAAAGAGGAAGAAAGCGTATGTCGTCGGTTCTGATAAAATGCTTAGAGAATGGCACGGAAAGAGAAAAAAATTGGAAACTGTCGTTTGGAATAAACTGTATCATAGAAGTATTTTTGAGGTGGAAAAGGGAAATGTATTTCCGGAAGGGAAATTGCATGAAGATGTGTATGTCAGCCATCTGTTTGTGCAAAGAGCGGGAAGAGTGGCCATTACCGGAGAAAAACTTTACCTATACAGGACAAGAACCGGAAGTATTAAAAAAAGCCCTGTTACGGAAGAACGGGTGGATCAGAATTTAGACGCGCAAAGAGCAAGACTGGCATTTTTTGAAAAGGAAGGAATGCATGGGAGCTGCAGGAGACTGAAATGGGGATTCGGACTGCATGTGATGATGTATAGATGGAGGCTTTTAAGGCAGCAGCTTTGTAAATAAGGGAAGACGCAGGAGAAAGCGAACCGTTTTATGAAAGGACGGGAAGATGAGAAATGAAGGTGTTTACGACAGAAAAGCGTAAAAAGCTGCAGGAACTGTACGAAGCTTACCGGGATTATGTGTATTGGACGGGCTTTTATATCGTTCATGACGAGTATGATGCGGAAGATATCGTACAGAGCACCTTTTTAAAGATAAGCAGGGTGCTCGATACGATCGATCCGGCACAGGAGGAAAAAACGAAGATATTTTTGAATGCCGTGACAAGAAATACGGCAATCGACTATTACAGAAAAAAGCAGAAGCGTAATGAAGAGCTGAATGAGGCGGATAAAATATATGAAGCGACGGACAAAAAGCTGGTAGAGGATATTGTAGTAGATAACGATACCTATAAGAGACTGCATCAAAAGATCGATGGATTGCCCAAGAAGTATGCGGATATGCTTGTCTTATATTATTTCTTTGATCTGCAGATCAAGGAGATCGCGATTCTTCTGTCCCTTAGCGAAGCCAACGCCTACACCAGAATGTGCAGGGCGAAGAGCCTGCTGTTAGAGGGAGGCCGCTGAAAAAGTAGATACCACCGCCTATATTTGGTATAATGTAATTATC
>OFGZ01000676.1_pt1 | contig 23405 bp, 22 predicted proteins | sample 1521871 | NCBI WGS metagenome assembly OFGZ01 (sample SAMEA3504091, study PRJEB24116) | mouse gut metagenome | biome: mouse gut; feature: mouse-associated habitat; material: faeces | place: Denmark | collected 2011
TTCATTTCTTGTACTACCGCCACAAACACATTCAATATTATACTTTCTTTCAATATATTTACAATGATATTCATCTACATCGACAACTAAAATAACTTTATCAAATTGACCGCATTCACGCATTTTTGATATAGTATAAAAAACAACTTCTTTACCATTTAATTTCAAGTATTGTTTATTCATATATCCGCCAAAACGGCTACTATCTCCAGCCGCTAGCACAACACCTATATTCATTTTTTATCACATCCTTTTAGTATTGATTCTAAAACATAAATATCACTACTATATGTAAGTTTCAAATTGCAATCTGTTATAAAATTTTTACTTACAGTACAATCAACTTGTTGGTAAATTGCCGTAAAATTACTATTTTTATCGTAATTAATAAGAGTATCAAATTTAAACATTTCTGGTGTTTGGATTAAATAATAATTATCTCTATCAACAATTTCATTACCAAATCCCAAGCTATCAGTAATATACTGACATGTAATAACTGCACTAAATTTTTCAAGATGTCTCAATCCTGAATTAATCATATTGTCATTTAACAAAGGTCTTGCAGAATCAACAAAAATTATTTTATCGCATTTATATTGTTTATCTATTATAAAATCTATAACATTTCGAACAGTTTTGTTGCGAGTGTCTCCACAATCACAAGTTTCAACCATATAGCATTCTTTAATATGAGTATGATAAGTTTTGTCAGCTACAACTATTACTTTATCAATATTTTTATTATTTTGCAGCGTTTTAATAGAATAGCTGATTACTTCTTTACCATTTATATTCATGTACTGTTTAGGTACGCTAGCTTTCATTCTAGCTCCAATTCCGCCAGCCAATACTACTCCAATATTCATTATTTCTCCTTAATTAAAAAAATTTATCAAAACTATTAAAAATCTATATGAACAGCAATGTGCCTCTCTCTTTGATTAATTGGCGGTATTTGCATGTAATCGCCGTATAAATTTTCCAAATAAGTTTTCCACCCTACAGGAGCTTTAAAGATCTTTCCTTCAAATTCAACATCAACACTTGACTCATATACACAAGCAGGCAATAATTCTCTATTATATCTAATTCCTTCTGGAATAATTGTTAAATTGCTATCATATTGTTTTTTTAACAAGAAATTTGCTATAAAAAACCATAACTTCATTGGAATGAGATTAGCAAGATAAGATAATATTTTTCTTTTATTCAAATACTCTTTCAATTCTTTATTAGTTTTTGATTTTACTTTTAAACTTGTCGAAGGATATTTTAATTCTGCTTTTAATCCTGCACAATGTAAAGCTATATCAAAAATTTTACCTTTTACCCTTCTTGCAAATTTATATTTTGAAACACTTCTAATCGCAAATACATCTATAAATAACATTTGCGGTTTATTCCATTCAGAGCTCAATATTTCTTTATAAATAGTGTTTTTTAAATAAATTTTCAAACAGGGTGTAGGATCTAAAGTATCAGTCCTTGGGTACTTAACCAAATATTTGTCACCGAACTCTTGTGCCACTAATTCTCCCAATTTATTATAGTCAGTTAATGGCATCATAATATCTATATCATCATCCCATGGAATAAAACCTTTATGTCTAATTGCCCCCAGCAAAGTTCCGCCACTTAAAAAATATTGTAAATTATACTTTTCGCAAATATTGTGAACATCACTCAAAGCATCTAATAATCGTAATTGCATATTACGCAACTTTTCATCATCAATTATTAATTCATGAAAACAATCTGAAAAGATATCTTTTGAACGTCTCATTGTAACTCCTTTTACAAGTCTTATATAGTATAATAAAGACTAATTTTTTACCTTGCTTACACAATTAAATCAGTATCTGTATGCGGATATGCAAATTGCTAAATGTTTTTTAATAATTTACAAATCTTTTGAATGGTGCTAACAGCACTCCAACAAATGTTCCAAATCCATAAGAGATATGTAAACAACAAATAATTAATGGTAATAACAAAAAATTTAATAATGATTTGCCCCGTATCGCTTCCACTAGAGCAATAAATTCAATTAAAATAAAATACATTCCTGAAACTATAATTAATGGCAAACAAAACCATAATGTCCATAAAGGAAAAGCAAAACCAACACAGGCTGTTATTATACAAGAAATCATTCCCAAAACAAATAACAAAGGTATAAAATGATACCAACTAAATATGCTTGGTGTCAACTTAACACTTGTTATTCCTATCCATTTTCCATTACCATATTTTTGTTTAACCATCTTATTTAATGTTGGTCTAATAAAATATTCATAACTGATATTATCGCTTAAACATATTTTATATCCGTTTTTTCTAATGCGAAAGTGCATTTCATTATCTTCCGACCTTAGTAAATTTTCATTGAACAAACCAACTGTTTCAAAAACTTCTTTTTTATAACATCCTAAAGCCAAGGTTTTTACATACTCTTTTTTACCGTTTCTTCTGAAGCTCGCAGGACTTCCCCCAAACATAGATGTTTCTGCTGTTAAACATACTTTTGACATTTTTCTATCCGAATCAATTTTTTGAATTAGAGTTCCACCGCAAATTTCTTCTCCGGATTTTATACAAGCAATATTTTCAGAAACAAAGTCACAAGGTATAATAGCATGGGCATCCAACCTTATAATTACATCACATTCACTATTTTCAATTACTATATTCCAACCAGCTGCTTGAATTCTTTTAGGGTTATCAAACAATTTTATCTGCAAAAATTTTGAAGAATAATCTTTTTGAAAATCACTCATCAAAACTTTACTATTATCCGTGCTCATACCATCTACTAATATTAATTCAATATTTTCAAGCGGATAAGTCTGATTCAAAATATTATCAAATATAGTAGGTAGATTTTTTTCTTCATTTAAAGCTATTATTCCAATACTAACTTTCATAAATCCTCTATTTATATAGCAATTCTTTTGCTTCTAATTGTTTTTCATCGTATGTAGTTTTATCTATTGCACCTATGCGTAATAAATAATCGCCGTAATCTTCGGATGTCTCCATACCTTCGGTTGCTACATCTTCCGACTTGACTACTTTTTTTATTGTTTTGAAAATCAATTTCAAATCATAAAAAAAACCATAATTATCAACATACTCCAAATCGTAGTCAAAACGTTCTTCCCATAAAAGATTGTTACGTCCACTAGTTTGAGCCAAACCTGTTAGTCCACCGCGTACCGATTGCCTACACATAGCATCATCACTGAAAAACACCATATCACGAACAAGTTGTGGTCTTGGTCCCACTACACTCATATCGCCTTTTATAATATTAATTAACTCCGGCAATTCGTCTAAAGAAGTATTGCGAAGCATCTTACCAAATTTTGTCATTCTTTTGTCGTCAGGCAACAAATCTCCGTTTTCGTCTCTTTCGTTTGTCATTGTACGAAACTTGATTAAAGAAAAGATTTTACCATTTTTGCCCGGTCTTTTTTGTATAAAAAACGGATTACCTTTCATTTTAATTGCAACTACTATCATTAATATAGGAAAAATCAAAGTTGCATTTAAAAACAAAAACAAGCAAAAACTCGAACAGAAATCAAAAGTCCTTTTTACAAACCTTGTCCATAAACTTGCTTTTCTCTTACCATTTTCATTTTTGTAAGGATAAATATTATTTATAATAGCCTGTTCTTCTTGTAAGTTCATGTCAAAAGTATCGCAAGATACACTTTCTTCTATATTTTCATTTTCCAAAACATTTTGTATTAATTCTTTTTCTTCCAAAATATTATTTCCTTTTTAACATTCCAGCTTAAATTTAAAATTTACTTACAATTTCCAAATAACTGCTTAAAATATATTCAATCATTTCGTCAGTCAACAAGGTGTGCAACGGCAAAGTGATTTCATTTTTATACATGTTATAAGCATTCGGATAGTCTTTTATATCAAAACCTAAAGCTTTATAAGCGGTGTGCATAGGCAACGGCTTGTAGTGGACATTTGTTGCAATATCGCGTTTAGCCATTTCGATTATAATTTCATTTCTCATTTGCTCATCTACACCGATTACGCGTGTTAAAAACAAATGTCCCGAACTGCAAAAATTATCCCCGCTATGGGTTAAAACACATACTTTACTGCCAGCTAATGCTTTTGTGTATTTTGCAATAATGTCACTGCGGCGAGATAGCAAACTTTCATATCTATCTAATTGCTTTAAGCCAATACTTGCCACAATATCAGTCATATTGCATTTTTGTCCCAAGTATTTGATATCGTACTCCCAAGCACCGATTTGCGTTTTTGCAAGAGCATCTTTGCTTTGTCCGTGCAAACTCCATAGCATAAATTCGTGATATAACCATTCATTATCCAAACCATCAATATGCTTCCACGTAACAGCTCCGCCTTCTGCAGTAGTCAAATTTTTTACAGCATGAAAAGAAAACGAGCTGAAGTCTGCAATATTTCCTGCTTTTACGCCATTTTTTACAGCACCAAATGAATGTGCACAATCGCCTAAAACTACTATCCTATCAAAAAGTGTTTGCAAATCATTGTTTGGTTTAAATTTACCTTTTTCCTGTTCGACAATCTCAAATATTCTTTCATAATCGCAAATTTTACCTGCGATATCGATAGGAATAATTACTTTTGTTTTGTTAGTAATCAAATTAGGTAATTTATCATAATCCATTTCGTAACTATCAGGCGCTGTATCACACAATACTATAGTTGCACCGACATGAGAAATAACGCTTGCACTTGCAGTATATGTGTATGCACTTGTAATAACCTCATCCCCCGGTCCGACCCCCAAAACTTTAAGTACAAGCTCTAATCCTGCCGTTGCGGAATTTAAACAAACAGCTTTGTCCGTACCGCAATATTCGGCTATTCTCTTTTCAAACAATTTTGTCCTTGGTCCTGTTGTTATCCAACCGGATTTTAGTGCTTCTATTACCTCATCAATCTCCAAATCACTTATGTCAGGCGGAGAAAATTGTATTTTCATATAAAACCTCTTAGATTAGAAATATTCTATTTAATTTGTTTATAACTTTGAATATCATACCGACAATCAATATTATTTGAAATCGATTTTCTTATTTATATTATAATAACATATATATAAATAAAAATCAAGTCATTTGTCGAAATATTAATTTATTATCGACATTTGTGGTTTACATTATTAATTTTGTCAATAATCTACTGTATGTGGATAGTTAAAAAATTAAAGAAATACGCAAAAAAATTTTAATTTAATCGATTTGTTTTTGTGTTTTTTTATTTAAATTTATATTTCTACGTTCGGTGGATTTTGTTGAGATTAATTTATCTCTCAATTATTTCAATAAAACATTTTAATCTAGTATTAATGACACTAATCTGTTTAGTACAATATGTAAATTATTATTGCAATTAAAAAAGTTTTATGATATAATAATATCGCCAAACAATTTTTACGCCCTAAATTTATTTAGGGTACAATTTAATATTTTTTGTTTTTTATATCCACATTTTTAAGTTTTGATAAAAATGCAAATCCTATTTTATGTGGATATTAAAACAAATCTTTTTCTATGTAAAAATTGTTTGGCGACAATCGGAGTTTGCGTTTTTTGTGCGTTCACTTCGGTTGACGCACTTTTTTTATTTGGAGGAGAAAATGAAGAAAAAAAATTTGTCAAAACTTATCATTGCAATCGTCGTTCTTCTATTAAGCTTTAGTTTAGTTTTATGTGCTTGCGCGAATAACGACAACATTACACCTAACAATCCCGATGACAATCAAATTGTACAACCGGATGACCAAGACAAAAATCAACCAAGCATTCCTACCCCAGAGCCACCGGAAGTACTTCCTACCGCTGATAAAATTGCCACAAATTTACATAATTTTTATAATGAAAACGAGCAATTTTACAACTTTAAAATAAACTTAAGCGGAAATTTAAGTATGATGGGAATCGGAGGAACAGCTAATGGCAATTATGAAGCACAGTACCGTTACAACAACTCCACTAAAAGCTTACAGTTTAAAAGAAGTACAAGCGGTCTTTTGTTTTATGATAGCACTAGCTACATTTTTTCACAAGGCGACAGTAAAGTAAAGGTTAAACAAGACGAAAACGGAAATATAAAAAAAGTCGGACTTGTACTTGAAGAAGATACGGAAATAGACTTATTAAATATACCTTTTGTAGCTATTATCAATGCTTGCAATAGCGAAAATTTCAGCGCAATTAAAAAGAGTGAACTTAGCGGCTATAAATACCAAGCTACAATCAATGCAAAATCTTCAAATAGCTTGATTAACAAATTACTTGAAAAGCTAATGAAGATGGACTCTAAAATCAACATAAAGGATGTTGCATTTACAAATCCAACCGCCATTCCGTTTTATTTTAATTTAACAGATGGCTCAAATATATTAGACGATTATAAATTTGAATTCGATATCGACTTTCCTATTAAAGGTATAACCGCAAAATTAAAAATTTCTTACGAACAAAAGAAAAACACTCAATCAATTAGCACGCCAAATATAAGTAATTATAAAATGGATAAAACTCAAATTAGTACAGAACTTAACATAATAAATTCCGCTTTCAATAAAGTTATGAATAGCGAAACTTATAGTTTAGATTTGCAAGCAGCCAACGAATTTGACCCGGGGTGGAATCATTTTGCAATAAAAGACAGTTTTATCTCACGTCTTTACAAAAATACACGCGATTCATTTACCGCATTTAACAATTCTTATGAATACAAAACACATCACGAAACAGACGGTAAAGAAACATACAAATTCACGTTGGGAAATATAGTTGAAGACAGCAACACCTATCTTGTGTCACGCAAAGGCTCAAATACCGTAACTGTAGCACCGGACAAAAACTTACAAACTCAATTTGACTATATGACAAATGCATTCAAGTTTACCGCCCAAGATATCGATTGCATTAAAAAAGAAATTAAAGACGGCAAAACAATTTATTCGGTTTATTTAAATAAGAGTAATACTATCTCGGTAAAAGATAAAATTTGCGATATGATAAATAGCAACGATGCCGACGGAGTTATTGATATTGACAACTACTTTAACAATAGTGAATACGAAATAGATAAAGCAGATATGACTTTGGAAATGGTCGGAGGTAACCTTTCTAACATTTCGATAGCAACGGAATTACGATACAACCCAACAGGCGGAGAACATACTGACAGTAAAATTTTTTTGGAAAACACTTTGATTTTATCGATAAATGAAAATTTGGACAAAGCACAAAAGTACGAAGCACCTAAAAAAGCAGAAGGCTCAATATTAGGGCTTGAATCCGCAAACAAATACATTTTGTAATTAAAAGCGATAAATACGGATAGCAATTAGCTATCCGTATTTTTTGCGATATGAAATATTTTTTTGTATTGCTTTTGACAACAATTACATGCTATAATAAATATAATACCATTTAGGAGTAAAATCATGGATAAATACCAAGCATTATGGAATTATGTGAAAAATCAAAGTGATTTTCCTATTAAAATGACTTTTGTGCAAATAGAAAAATTTTTAAGTTTTCCTATTGACCATTCTTTTTTTTAGTATAAAAAATAGCTGAATGAATATGGCTATAACGTAAAAAAGATTTCTTTGAAAGACAAATTTGTGACTTTGAAAAAATTTTATAGAACTTTAAGCAACAATAAATTAACAGTCTAGATAAAAAGGTGTAAAATATGCAATCGAATAATAAAAAATTTTTAACTGTGTTTGCAGTTTTTGACGACAATACACAATACAAATTAAACATGTTAAAACAAATTATTTCGTATAATAATATTGTCGGAAATATGATAACCGACATTCCTTTCCATATTTCTTTGGGAAGTTATCCGCTTGACATGAAAGAAGAACTTATAAATAAAATAAAATCAATAACATCCGTTGAAAACAGTTTTGAAATCAATCTACAAAAAATACAGTACTTTGATAATAAAGTATTGTTTGTAAAACCTAGAAAAAATGATAATTTAATAAAACTGCAAAAAAATTTTGACAATAATTTTGCGGACAAATATAAATTTTATCCACATGTCACATTGTTTTGCGGAGATAAAAAACAAGTTAAAATCGTAAAACGACTAATTAAAAACGTATTTGAAAGTTTTACAGGCTATATAACAAGCTTATACATTGGGGAGTTTTACCCTACACAAATAATTTATCATGAAGAACTGCAATCAAACCAACAAAATATTTTGCAGTAAATTTAAAATATGATTATGTTTAATGATTTTTAAAATCATAATTAAAAGATTTGAATTTTGCTAATGAAAAATAAAAAATTATAAAACAAATTTATGGAAAACAATCTAAAAACTTACGAACCGACTATTTCGTACCACGAATTGATTATGGTTTTGGACAACTTAGAAAACACGAAAAATTATCCTTTGCCAAATGGATATGAATTTGTATTTTGGGAAAACGAAAAAGATTTGCAATCATGGATAAACATTCATATATCCACAGGAGAATTTGCCTCAATTACTGATTGTGAAAAAACATTTTACGATTTTTACAAGCACATTGAAAACGAATTAACTAAACGTGTTATATTTATTAAGGATATTGACGGAAATAAGATAGCAACGGCAACACTATCTCCCGCAAATGAAAATGGTTATTCTTGTGTGATTGATTGGTTTGCAATATCCAATACAGCACAAGGAAAAAAGCTTTCAAAACCTTTGCTTTCAAAAATCATAAATATTACTAAAAACTTTGGATATGAAAAAATACTATTACACACACAAACAAATTCTTGGCTTGCAGCAAAAGTTTATCTTGACTTTGGGTTTGTTCCATTTAATACAAACGAAACTTTGGGGTGGAAAATATTAAAAAGCATAATTAATCATCCAAAATTGAAAGATTTTGAAGTATGTGAGGATATATTTGACCCGCTTGCGGTAAACATAAAAAATCAATTATCAAAAATATACAAAACTTTTGATTTTAATGTTTGGTACAAAAATGGCAGAAATGATATTTATGTACATTCCAATCAAAATTTTCACGAATACAAATTTTACGATAACGGCAACAAAATAGTAAAAGTCAAATAAAAAACAGCAATCCCTTCGTGCACCGCATGAAGGGACAATTTTATCCGATTCAAGTTGATTTTATATCAATATTTTTCATTAGAAATAAAATAGTTACGATTTTTGACAGAATTTTGCCGAATTTGATTGCGTTTTAAAACAAAAACAACAATATCAAATTCGGCTTTTTTCTTACATTTACAAGTGAATCAATCACATGTTGCAATTATCCTTGCCACATTCGCGTGGGTATAAAGGCAAATCAAATACGCCGTCGCAAACATCTTGACTGTACTCTTGACATGGTGGGATATATGTATATCCGTATGTAGGTACCAATAGTTGTACATCCATTATAACTTTCATTATAGTTGTCACGCAAGCAGTTATTGCAAAAGTTGCAGTGCCTTCGCCTGTTGTTATAAGTCTGCCGTTTGGCGAGATTACATAAGCTTCGGCAACTATCCTGCTTGGAGTTACAGAGCCTTGAGTCAAGCACATTAAAATATCCTTAGGTATTGTTATTTCCGAAGTGCCCACAACTTGAGTGCCGTTTGCATCAAGCATAACAACTGTCAAAGGAATAACAATGCTGGCAGTAACTCTCGAGCAGCATTTGCTGTCAGGTACATCGATAACAGTTAAATTATTTACAGTTACATCTGTAGTACTTTTTGCACTTACAAAAGTTAGCGGTGCTGTAAAAGTTGATGGCTCTAAATTAGAAACAATTATTTGCTCATCGGTCAAAGTTTCTTGTTTCATACAAGCATCAAATATTTTTTGTACTTGGATAGATGCTCTATCGGTAAGACCATTTAAAGGATTACCTACGATAGGACCCGGCATTCTCTCTGGTTTACAATTATTTGAAAAAGACATTTATTTCACCTCCCTATATAGTCATAATATATTATGATAAATAACTTTTTTATGTGAATAGCTAATTTAACTACTCACAATTTATTATATGTTTCATTTAAAATAAATATCTTATTAATTTGTCGAATACAAATTTAGCCACGGTTTTCAAACGCTTTTTACAAAAAAAATACACCCATACAGGGTGTACTAAAATTATTTTTTGTAAATTATTAAAATTCTACAGTTTCCTTATTTGCTAACAAAATATTTTCAATTCTTTCCAAAACCTCGGTTACTCCGCTTTTATTTAATGCAGAAGTAACATAAATATTTGACGCGGTTACAGCAAATGTCTTTGCAATTACACTTTTTTGCTTTTGAATTTGCGCTTTGCTCAACTTATCTCCTTTTGTCGCAATCAATGTAAACGGTATATTGTAGTGATGCAAATATGCTACCATTTGCCTATCCAAAGCAGTCGGCTCATGTCTGATATCCACCAAAACAAATACATTTACCAAGTTAGGCGTTTTTGCAAAGTATCCCTCAATAAGTTCGCTCCATTTTTCTTTTTCGCTGTCATTAACTTTTGCAAAGCCATATCCGGGCAAATCTACCAAAGTCAACTCTCCACCATTAATGTCAAAATAATTAAGTAGACGCGTACGCCCAGGGGTGGAACTTGTTTTTGCAAGCCTGTTTATGTTTGCAAGCATATTGATAAATGACGACTTACCTACATTGGATTTACCCGCTACAGCAATTTCGGGAGCATTTAAAGCAGGCAATTTATTGTAATCTGCTACAGATGTAATAAATTTTGCGTTTTTGATTTTCATAAATTGCCCCTCCTATTGTAACTATAAATTATATTAAATATTGTAATTATTACTCTTTATAAAATAAAGCGTGTTCCCATACTTGCTCAATATTATCCACCAAAATAAAGTTGATTTCTTTTCGTACACTTTCAGGTAGTTCCATTATGTCTTTTTCATTTTGACGTGGGATAATTATTGTTTTAATACCTATCCTATGAGCTGCAAGCGATTTTTCCTTTACGCCACCGATTGCAAGTGCATCGCCGTTCAAACTTATTTCGCCCGTCATTGCCAAACTATCTTTCACTTTTTTGCCCAAAATAGCGGATAAAACAGCAGTAGTTATTGTAATACCTGCACTAGGTCCGTCTTTTGGCGTTGCGCCTTTTGGTACATGGATATGAATATCGTGTTCTTCAAAAAACTTTTCGTCAATGCCCAGCTTGCTTGCTCTGCTTCTTACAACAGAAATTGCAATCATAGCCGATTCTTTCATAACCTCGCCAAGTTTACCCGTAAGTTTAAGTTCCCCTTTACCTTGCATTATGCAAACTTCTATATTCAAAGTTTCTCCACCAAAGATTGTCCAAGCAAGTCCGACAACTTTTCCTACTGCGCCCTCTGTATTGTCATCTTTTTCGGAGAAAATCCTTACTCCAAGCATTTCTTTAACTTTTTTAGGAGTGATAATAACTTTTTTATCGTGCACCATTTTAGAGGTGTCGCCGTTTGATTTAACTACAATGTTATATGCTATTTTACGGCATATAGTTGCAATTTGTCTCTCCAACTCTCTGACTCCCGATTCACGCGTATAACCCTCTATTATTTCGATAATCGCACTTTTTGAAACTGTCAGCTTGGAAATGTCAAGACCATGCTCTTTTGCTTGTTTTGGAACAAGATACTGCGTTGCAATAGCAACTTTTTCCTGCAAAGTATACCCTTCCATTTCTATAATTTCAAGCCTGTCTAAAAGCGGCTTATCCATTTCTTGAATATCGTTTGCTGTAAGCACAAACATTACATTAGACAAATCGTAAGGTAGTTCCAAGTAGTTATCGCGGAAAGTTTTGTTTTGATTTGGGTCAAGCACTTCAAGTAAAGCAGCAGACGGGTCGCCACGCATATCACGAGTGATTTTATCCACCTCGTCAAGCAAAAACAGCGGGTTGTTACTGTTTGATTTTGCAAGATTGCTTAATATTCTACCGGGCATAGCGCCAATATAAGTTTTGCGGTGCCCTCTTATTTCCGCCTCGTCATGTACGCCACCAAGCGTTAACTGCACGAACTCTTTATTTAAAGCGGTGGCAATAGATTTGCAAATACTTGTTTTACCGACACCAGGAGGTCCTACAAGGCAAAGCACAGCACCTCTGCTTTCTCCGTTTGTCATAAGCCTTACAGCCAAGTATTCTACAATTCTTTTTTTAACTTTTTCAATGCCGTAATGGTCTTTGTTAAGTTGAGCGATAACCGCTTTCATATCATTGCTATCTACAGTAGAGTTATTCCAAGGCAATTCTAGTGCCCAATCCAAATAGTTACGGATAATGCTTGACTCGGGTGCGGATTCATTCATTCTGTTATATCTATCCAAGTCTTTTATCAATTTGTTTTTTATACTATCGTCTGCATTTAAGCTTTCAATCTTATTCAAATATTCGCTATAAACGTCGTTTTCGCCCTCGCCTAATTCTTCCTGAATGCTTTTTATCTGCTCTCTAAGCACAAATTCCTTATTGGAAGTCGATATTTTTTCCTGAACTTTTTTCTCTATATTATGAATCGCTTCAACATAAGCAATCTCTTCGGTAAGCATATCGCAAATAAGTTCGAACTTATTGTAAATATTTTGTTCGGACAACAATTTTTGTTTTAAATTGTTTTGACTTACCAATCCCACTGCCAAATTTGCCAAAATATTGGCGTCGTTACATTTTTCCAAAGTGATGCGTATATGTTTTGGGAACATTTTGTCATACTTGGTCATCAATGTGTCCAAAGTTTTTAAAATAAAAGTCTTGTTTGCGATAAGTCGATTTCACTCATTACTCCCGTATTCAATCTTTCTTCCACATTAGCCATCAAAAAATCGCTGTGAGGAACAAATTCCACCATATCCACAGCACACAAACCATCTACAAGAATACGATAAGTATTTTCGTCTATTTTTAAAATTTTATTAATATCAACAAGCGTGCCGACGCTGAACAAATCTTCAGCAAACGGCTTATCACACTCACTGTCGATTTGACAGCAAGCAACAATTTTCAATTTATTATCCACCGCATATTTAATTGCATTTACACACATTTCCCTTGACACATCGATAGAAATAGAAGTGTTTGGAAATATTGTCAATGCACGAAGTGGCAAAACAGGTAATTGTTCAATCATATAACTCTCCTTTATTGTGGTAGCTCAATATGTTTTATATCATCCTTTTTGGACACTCTGTATAAAGTAATTTTACTGCCTACTGTTTGTACAACGATTGCATTAACCTCCGTCGCCAAACACTCGGCCACTTCTTTTGCACCCAAGTCGCTGTTTTTAAGTACAGATATTTTTATCAATTCCTTACATTCCAACAAGTTATCAACTTCGCTGGTGACCGAATCCGTCACGCCGTTTTTTCCTATATTGACAATCGGTGTCATAGTCATTGCAAGACTTCTCAAATACGCTCTTTGCTTACTTGTCATATATACCTCACTTATTTATTCTACAAATTCAAATTCTATATCGGCAATACGCACTATATCGCCCTCTTTTGCACCATGTTTTCTTAAACTAGAAATCACGCCTTTTTCCTTTAAACACTTTTGGAAATATCTAAAAGACTCATATTCAGACAAAATAACATTTCTGACAAGCAGGTCTATCAAACCACCCTCAACATAAAAAGCCCCATCATCCATTCTTGAAATATGAAAAGAGTTTTTATCTGCCTCTTCATAGTAAAAAGCCTCATATTCAAGCGGCTCTGCTTGAGGTAGCTCTTCCAATTTGTCAAATATATCATTTATTAAATTGTCTACGCCTTTTCTCATTACAGCACTTATAGGATAAACCTTTTGTCCAATTTTTTTACTAAACTCTTCTACAGCGTTTTCGTCCGTCAACAAATCAAGTTTGTTTACGCAAACCATTTGCGGAACATCTCCAAGCTTTTCGTCATAATGTACAAGTTCTTTGTTGATTTGCAAATAATCTTCGTAAGGGTCTCTGCCCTCTATTCCTGATATATCCACAATATGAACGATAAGCCTTACCCTTTCAACGTGACGTAAAAAGTTATGACCTAATCCTGCGCCCTCGCTTGCGCCCTCAATAAGTCCCGGGATATCTGCCATTACAAAAGTATCCCCATATCTTTGCACTACACCGATATTAGGAGACAGTGTTGTAAAATGATAATTTGCGATTTTAGGCTTAGCGCCTGAACATACGGATAAAAGTGTAGATTTACCTACATTAGGAAAACCTACCAAACCAACATCGGCTATGGTTTTTAGCTCTAATGTTAGTTCTCTTTCCTCTTTTTGCTCGCCCTTTTGACAAAATCTAGGTGCTTTTCTTAAAGCGGTAGCAAATCTTGCATTGCCTTTGCCGCCAAGTCCACCTTTTTCCAAAATAAACCTGTCGTCCTCGCCGAACATATCCACAATAATTTTGCCTGACTGCTTGTCCTTAATAACAGTTCCTCTAGGAACTTTGATTATCAAATCGGGAGCGTTTTTACCCCTACACCTTTTTGACGAGCCGTTTTCGCCGTTCTTTGCCCTAAAATGCTTTGCATATTTAAAATCCATAAGTGTTGAAGCATTTTTATCAACTTCAAAAATTATACTGCCACCGTTACCACCGTCGCCCCCGTCAGGTCCGCCTTGTGCGACATATTTTTCCGTATGAAAACTGACAACACCGTCGCCGCCGTTACCTGCCTTTACAAAAATTGTCGCTATATCTAAAAACATATTATCTCCTGTTTACCCGTTAAAAATCGATACTAATCTATTTTTAAAGCTAATTTTATTGCACCGATAACGCTTTTGACTAATTAAATTTAAATTAATCATATTAAGTATTAGCGGTATGTATTATCTAATAACCTGTTTGCAGTTATTTATTGTACAAATATTGTACTTTTTTGTCAAACATTTTTGCTGTTTGCCCTTGCTATAATTGTTTTGGCAGCATTTTTACCTGCTCCCATAGCAAGTATTACCGTTGCAGCACCTGTAACCGCATCTCCGCCCGCAAAAATGTTTTGCACCGAAGTTTCCTGCGAATCTTCATTTACAATCAATGTGCCGCGTTTGGTTGTTTGTAAATCGACATACTCCCTTGTCAGCAATGGATTAGGTCTTGTGCCGATTGACATTATTACCTCGTCCACAGGGATGACATACTCGGAATTAGGTATCTCCACAGGTCTTCTTCTGCCACTGCTGTCAGGCTCGCCAAGTTCCATTTTAACACATTCCATTCCCTCTACATTAGTTTCGCCCAATATCTTTGTAGGATTGGTTAAAAGCTGCAACTGAATACCTTCCTCGATAGCGTGTTCAATCTCCTCTATCCTTGCAGGCATTTCCTCTTTTGAGCGTCTGTAAACAATATAAACATTATCCGCACCTAAACGCTTAGCGGTTCTTGCAGCATCCATTGCGACATTACCCGCACCGACTACAGCAACATTTTTACCTATAAACACAGGCGTATCCGAGCCATTTTTAAAAGCTTTCATCAAGTTTACACGTGTTAGAAACTCATTGGCACTGTATACTCCGTTCAAATTTTCTCCAGGAATATTCATAAAGGACGGAAGTCCCGCACCTGTACCGATAAACACAGCATCAAACTCGTCAAGCAATTCCTGCATTGTTACCGTTTTGCCTACAACTGTATTGTATTTTATTTTTACGCCAAGCTCTGTAAGTTTGTTTATTTCCTTTTTTACGATTTCGTCTTTAGGCAATCTAAATTCCGGTATACCATAAACCAAAACACCGCCTGCCTCGTGGAAAGCCTCAAAAATTGTCACATCTAGCCCTGCATTTGCACAATCGGCAGCACAAGTCAATCCGCTTGGACCGCTACCTATTACCGCAACTTTGTAGTCAAGCCTTTTACTTGGTTTAGATATTGGTTTGCTATCCGCCAAAGCATAATCTCCGACAAATCTTTCCAAACTGCCAATAGCAACAGAGCCACCTAATTTCAATTTGCGAATACACTTATCTTCACACTGTTTCTCTTGCGGACAAACCCTGCCGCAAATAGACGGCAAATTGTTATCCAACTTTATTATTTTTACAGCTCCGTCCAAATCGTCATTTTTCAAGCACTGTATAAACTCTGGGATTTTAACTCCTACAGGACAGCCCGAAGTGCAAGGTGCATTTTTGCAGTTTATGCATCTTTCGGCTTCCGCTTTCATAAGTTCATAGGTAAAACCTTGCGATACTTCTTCAAAATCTTTAACTCTGACTTCGCTTGGTCTGGTTATAGTTTTATTTCTTTCAGTTTTTACCATTTTTTTCAAGCTCCCTCTTATAACATTCGCATTCATGCTCTTTATAAAATTTACTTCTGTTTACCGATTCCATAAAATCTATTTGATGACCATCAAACTCAGGTCCGTCAACACAGGCGTATTTTGTCTCGCCGCCAACTGTAAGCCTGCAACAGCCACACATACCTGTACCATCAACCATTGTAGAGTTCATTGATACAATAGTTTTAATACCATATTTCTTGGTCAAATCACACACGGCTTTCATCATCATAACAGGACCTACGGCAAACACACAATCGTAGTTTTTGCCATCTTTTATCAAAGCTTCCAACTTAGTTGTTACAAAGCCTTTTTCACAATAACTGCCGTCATCGGTAACAATGTACAAATTATCTGCATTTTGTCTAAACTCTTCCTCATAAACAAGCAAACCTTTGTTTCTTGCACCAATAATCACGTCACACTGCAAACCATTTTTATGCCTATACTTAGCTTGCGGATAAATAACCGCACTACCTATACCACCACCGACAAGCACAATATTTTTATACTCTGAAAGCTCGGTAGGATTTCCAAGCGGACCTACAAAATCGTGTATGTAATCTCCTTCATTTAAAAGGGATAATTTATAAGTAGTCATACCGATTGTTTGTACTAATATGGTAATTGTACCCAACTTAGTATCTATATCGGCAATGGTAAAAGGTACTCTTTCCCCCTCGCCGTCTACCCTTAAAATAATAAACTGTCCCGGACGGGCGTGTTTTGCAACATCCTCTGCCTGTATGACATATTCGTTTACATTTTCACTTAGTTGTCTTTTTCGTAAAATCTTATTCATTGTTATTCCCTTTTAAAAATTTTCGAGTTTTGATATTATTTTTTACCGTCATTAAAATGCTTGCATTCGGTATTAAGCAAACATTCATTGCATTTTGGATTTCTTGCCGAGCAAACATATCTGCCGTGATGTATCAACAAATGATGAAGTGTAGACCATTCTGCTTGTGGAAACAACATGTTCAAATCTTTTTCAATCTTAAGTACGTCTTGGCTGTCCGATAACCCAAGCCTGTTGCTAACACGCCTTACGTGAGTATCCACGGCAATGGCATCCCCGCCAAAAGCTACGGCATACACTACATTTGCGGTTTTTTTACCCACACCGCGAAGAGTCATAAGCTCCTCCACCGTTTTAGGTACTTCCCCGCCGAAATCCTCGACAATGCTTTTAGCCGCCTCGATTATCGATTTGGACTTGCTGTTATAGTATCCGCATGACTTAATGTAAGGTATTAATTCCTCCGCAGTAAGCTTTGCATATTGCTCGGGCGTTTGCCATTTTGCAAACAAATCGGGAGTTATTTTGTTAACGCGTTTATCTGTGCACTGTGCAGACAAAATAACCGCAATCAGCAAATGAAAGGGATTATCATATTCAAGCTCACACACAGGATTGCTATGAATTTTTTTCAACTTTTCCAAAATTACATCGATATCCATATTTGTCCTCTTTTGCACATAATCTATAATAAGATATTGTAACATACTTTTAACGTTATTTCAAGTCCTTTTATATATTTTTAAATAATACTAAAAAAATTTTATAAAATATATAAGATTAAAGCAAAATTTGCAAACGGTTAAAAGGTGCGATTTCTCGCACCTTATTTATCCGATAGCTTTCGCCCGTCACTTTAAGTATTTATCTTATGGCAACCGCTATAGTTCTTGCACCGCTTTTCATTAGTTGATATGTTCCGATATATGTCGTTTTATCAAAAGCGGTTAACGCTTTCAACGCATACTCTCTGTATTTTTGTTCTACACTGACGCTAAGTCCGCACCCGACAGATAACTCACGCGGGGTATTGATAATTGTAGAAGGAACCCCTCCTTTACGTAATAACTCGCTAAATTTCAAACTATCGCTACGGGCTTTAAATGCAATAATAATATTCATCACATTTCCTCCCTTTGTGTGATATGTAAAAACAGTTCCTATATCATTAAATGATTAACACAAAAAAAGAGTTACAGCATACTATGTTTTTAGGAGAGCAATATGATATATTTTGACAATTCTGCAACATCGCGATTCAAACCAAAATGTGTAATAGACGAATACAATCGTTTTGTCCTAAACTCTTGCAACAGTGGCAGGAGCGGACATAAAGACTGCATAAAAACAGCAACAAAAGTGCTTTTAACACGAGAGAATATCAAAAGCCGTCTTGGCGCAAACGACGACTATGAAGTCGTATTTACCCAAAATTGTACAGAATCGCTCAACATGGCAATATTAGGTTACGTAAAACCGTCGTCACACGTAATTACAACAATATATGAGCACAATTCCGTACTTAGACCGCTAAAATATTTAGAGGACAACTTCGGTGTAAAAGTTACCTATCTTATGCCCGATTTAACGGGCAAAATTATGCCAAGTCAAATTGAAAATGCAATATGCAACGATACCACCTTAGTCATCGTCAACCAAACTTCGAATGTTACAGGCTTAAGCCAAGATATTGGAGAAATAGGCAAAATAACCAAACTGCACAATGTACGGTTACTTGTGGATACCGCCCAATCGTTGGGACACGAACAAATTGATATGCAAAATTTTAATATCGATATGCTTGCCTCTTGCGGGCATAAAGGTATACATGGTATGCAAGGCATAGGCATTTTGATTGTCAAAAAAGATATCGCATTAAAACACATTAAATTTGGAGGAACAGGTACAGACAGCGACCTTTTAACTCAGCCCGACCACTACCCCGAAGGCTATGAGTGCGGCACGCTTAACACAGGCGGAGTGCTATCATTATCCAAGGCTTTTGATTGGACATATTCCAACTTTAACGAACTCAACAGGCAATACAAGTACCTTTCGGGAGAGATAATTTACGGTTTAAAAAGTATGCGTAAAATCACTTGTTTTTCGGATTTTCCGTCCACTGTAATATCGATTAAGGTTGATGATTACTCCTCAAGCGAGGTTGCGGAAATATTAAACAATCATAATATTGCGGTTAGGAGCGGGCTGCATTGTGCACCAAAAATTCACGAATATTTAGGCACGATAAATGACGGACTTTGCAGGATAAGTATTGGCTTTAACAACACTTTGTCAGACTGTCATACTTTGCTTAACATACTGTCAAAATTGTAATTTAATACCGATTTTTGCAAGCTTTTTGCTTGTTTCATACAAAAAAAAACATCCTGCAATTACGCAGGATGTTTTTATGTTTTTTATTTGTTTTGTATTAAACTTCTTTTAAAATAAACTTGTTATAGTAGTGCTTATTTAATGCTTTAATTTAGATAGCAATTTATTTTTTTATTGCATTTAGCACAGCTTGTTTGATTTGGTCTTTTTCGATTACATCCTTAAATCTTACAACTCTTGATTGCAAATTTTGTAGAGGCTCGGGAATATCAAAACCTGTATATTCCTCCAACATATCGGCAGCATTAATGCTGTTTTGCACAAACTCCCCTGTCAAAGCGTTGTAAACATCTTGAGGGAATTTGTAAGGGCTTGCGGTAGAAACAATAACTGTTTTTGTATCGTCCCCGCTGTTTTCTTGATATGCCTTATAAACCCCGACAGCAACGGCAGTGTGAGTATCAAGAAGATAATCGTTTTCGTCATAAAAATCGGCAATAGTATCCATTGTCATATCCTCATTTGAAAAACCGCCCTCAAAGTTAGCCGCATTTGCTTGCAATTTAGCAAAGTCGATTTCGTAGTAGCCTTTATTTTTCAAACTATTCATTAAATCAGCTACATACTTATCGTCCCTGCCGGAAATTTCAAACAAAAGTCTTTCAAGATTGGAGCTAATCAAAATATCCATTGACGGGCTCATTGTCTTGTAAAAATCTCTATTAATGTCGTATTTACCGGAAGAGAAGAAATCCGTAAGCACTTTATTTTTATTTGATGCACAAATCAATTTGTTAATAGGCACACCCATTCTCATAGCGTAGTAACCTGCTAAAATATTACCAAAGTTACCCGATGGTACGCAGAAATTAATTTTATCGCCAAACTCGATTTCGCCGCTTGAAAGCATATCCACATAGCTAGAAACATAGTATGCGATTTGCGGAACAAGTCTACCCCAATTTATAGAATTTGCACTTGAAAGTTTATAGCCGTTTTCAAGTAATTGAGCTTTTACATTGTCGTCGTTAAAAATTACTTTAACAGCACTTTGAGCATCGTCGAAATTACCCTTAATTGCACAAACGTAAACATTATCGCCTGTTTGAGTTTGCATTTGCAATTTTTGCATATCCGAAACGCCCTCGGACGGATAAAACACGATAATTTCGCATCCCTCAACATCCTTAAAGCCCTCCAAAGCCGCCTTACCCGTATCGCCGCTAGTCGCAACCAAAATAAGAGTTTTGCTAGTCTCCCCTACTTTTTTGCGAGATGCAACCATAAGATGAGGAAGAAGAGTCAATGCCATATCCTTAAAAGCACACGTAGGGCCGTGCCATAACTCCAAAATATAAGTTTTATCGTCGATAGCAACCAACGGACATGGGTCGCCGTCATAAAATCTTGCATACGCTTTTTTTGTATAATCGTTAAGCTCTTCCAATGAAAAGTCTGTCAAAAACTTGCTTATAACAAACGCCGCACGCTCACTGTACTCCATATCTTCCATTGCAGTCAATTCCTGTTTGGAAATAGCAGGAAACTCGCTGGGCACAAACAAACCGCCATCTTCGGACAAACCTTTAACGATAGCCTGTGCACCTGTAACAACAGTATTTTTTGCCCTTGTACTTACATATTGCATAAAAAACTCCTTTTTATAGCCAAAAAAGCCTTTTACGATTGCCTCTGCACTTGAAACAATAGTGCTTTTTTCCCTTGTACTTACATATTGCATAAAAAACTCCTTTTAAAACAAAAAAGCCCAACAACGGTCAGGCTTAATTGAGTTTAACCGTTTTAAATATATTTTTTTATAAAATCAGGCAAATTTTCTTCTGCCTCACTTACTGCAAGAGTGATATCCACATTTGCTTTTTCTGCAAAGTCACCTAAGTTATCATAGAAATATTCCATCTCCGCAATATCTTCGCCGCAAATCCTGTGGCAACCGTCTATGTAGATGTGTTGAATATCGCTATTGCCGGCCACAATACCGCTAATAAAGCCTAAAAGTCCTTGTTCGCTGACAACGTGATAGTCAGTTGCGTTGATAAGTCTAACCTTGTGTTTAACGGAAAAATTATATTCATCGCTGTCAGTGATAAACACAACCTCGCCATCCATAACCGCAGTGTTAGCCCTGTCAATCAAGCGCTTGGTTTTACCGGTACCTTTTGCTCCGTAAATAATATAAATCATATTTCCCTCCACGATATATATTGTTAATTATATTGTACTATGGAAAAATGAAAAATTCAATACTTTTAACAAAATTTTACATTATTTTGCAAGTAAAAGTAAAGCTTTGTGTCTTTTTGGGTCAATTTGGGCAACCAAACCGTCAAGTTCGTCATCCCCCATAACGGTAGTCCTACCTTGAGCGTATAAGTTATCGATAATCTCCTTAATCTTAATGCAAAGAGGGTCTTTTTTGTCAATCTTATCCGCATCGTCCAAATCGTAGTAACCGTTTATCCAATAAGCAACGCCCGCCAAACCCGAGTGAGAGTCAATGCTTACAAGCGGAGGCTTACCAAGTATTTTTTCGGTATCGAAAATGTTGTAAATTTCTTGGTCTTTCAAAAGTCCGTCTGCATGAACGCCCGCCCTAGTTGTGTTAAAGCTTCTGCCCACAAACGGCGTACGAGGAGGGATAACATAGTCGATTTCCTTTTCAAAATAGTCGGCGATTTCGGTAATTACTGACAAATCCATACCGTCGGTAGTGCCCTTAAATTGGCAGTACTCGATAGCCATAGCCTCTAGCGGACAGTTACCCGTCCTTTCTCCAATACCAAGCAAACTGCAGTTAACGGAAGAACAACCGTACAACCAAGCTGTATCCGCGTTTGTAACCACCTTATAAAAGTCGTTGTGGCCGTGCCACTCTAACCATTCGGACGGAACTTCAGCATAATATTTCAAGCCACTGACAATACCTTGAACGCTCCTTGGCATAGCAACCCCCGGGAAGCCGACGCCATAGCCCAATGTATCGCAAGCACGAATTTTGATAGGAATACCCGCCTGTTTGGAAAGTTTCATAAGTTCGATAGCAAAAGGCACTACAAAACCGTAAAAATCCGCTCTTGTGATATCCTCAAAATGGCAACGAGGAACAATACCCCTATCCAAAGCCATTTTTACAACGCCTAAGTATTTATCCAAAGCTTGCTTTCTTGTAAGGTTCATTTTTTTGAAAATGTGATAATCACTGCAACTTACCAAAATACCTGTTTCTTTGATATTCATCTCTTTAACAAGCTCAAAGTCCTTTTCGCTTGCCCTAATCCAGCTGGTAATTTCGGGGAATTCGTACCCAAGCTCCATACAGTCGCGAACGGCTTGTCTGTCCTTTTCGGTATAAAGGAAAAATTCAGACTGACGAATAATACCCTTTTTACCGCCAAGCCTGTGCATCAATTTATACAAATCAACAATTTGCTTTGCTGTAAACGGAGAAGTCGATTGCTGACCGTCGCGGAAAGTAGTATCGGTAATCCAAATATTTTCCGGCATATCAAGCGGAGTTTGTCTAAAGTTGAAAGCAATTTTAGGGATGCTTTCATAATCGAAAAAATCTCTGAACAGCTCAGGATTAATATTATCTTGTAGCTGTGGTTTCCAAGTCCTTTCTACCAATAAGTTGTCTTGATTTGAAAATTTTATCATACCATTCTCCAAACAAATTATTATTTTCTCTATTAAGTTCTTTTATTTTTTATATTAACACCAAATTATAATCATTTAAATTGTTATAAATAAATTACAATTCAATTGTTTACGCTTTTATTAATTATAAAAAGCTTTAGTTTTGCATTTCAGCAAGTAATTCGTTTTGATTTTCCAGTTGCAGCGCTGTTATCATATCATATATATTGCCGTCCAAAAAATC
>OFGZ01000681.1_pt1 | contig 23327 bp, 22 predicted proteins | sample 1521871 | NCBI WGS metagenome assembly OFGZ01 (sample SAMEA3504091, study PRJEB24116) | mouse gut metagenome | biome: mouse gut; feature: mouse-associated habitat; material: faeces | place: Denmark | collected 2011
AACTCTTTTGCCTGTTCATATGAGCGCAACTCCGCAAGATCAAAATCTTTTAGAATCAAAAATTCTGCTTGCGACAATTCATTTTTCTTAGCCTTTTCTAAGAGCTCATTAATTTTGTCAAGATAGCCTAAAGCAGCAACTAGTTTTCCATCTTTATTTTGTACTTGTGGGTCAATGGGACCAAGAGAAGAATAATAATTCATATAAATATTATCTCCGCTCATGCACCAAATTGTACCCGCACTGTAAGCATAATCTGGAACGATGAAATTAACTTCACTATAAAAATGGCGCAAAATGTCAACCATTCTTTGAACTGGAGGAAGACTTCCACCTGGTGTAGTGAGGAACACATAGATCGCTTGATGTTTTTTGGAATCTTTAGATAACGCTTCTATAATATCTTTAACATTCCTCTCAACGCCGTTGAGAATTTCACCATAGTAAGTAAAAACATCGGCATTAAGTTTGGACTCCAATTTGATTAGCAGATCAGAAAGACCAGCTTGCCTTAACCTTTCCAACTTATTAACCAACTCTTTTCCCCTCCTTGCAAGTTTTTTCTACATTGTACCATGGGCGTGAAAAAACTTCAAGGCTTAGATCGGTTTATTATATGCGTTCAGCTTAAATCTATTTATAACAAAATAATTTGAATTCACCACTTGACAATGTTGCAGAGAACTCCCGGATTACTACGAGCTGCGCGTGATGGACAAAGAAAACCGGGTTCTTTGGGAAGACGATGCAGGAATAGCTCATGCCGGACAAAACAGCCTTTACGCCCTCCTGCTGGACGGAGAAGACTATCTGCTCCAATATGTTCCCAGTATGGGGCAGGGGTACGGCTCCTATCAATACCGGATTTTCTCCTTGGACAGCGCGGGGGAGCCGGTGATCTATCGGGAGAACCATGTGGACTTCATCCTGGCCGTGGGCGGCGGCAGCGTGATCGACTGCTGCAAGATCGTGTCGGCCCAGGCGATGATAGACGGTGATGTTTGGGAGCTGGAAAACGAGAAGCGGGAATATCCCACGGCGTTTATCCCCATAGGCGCGGTGGTGACCGCCTCCGGCACCGGCAGCGAAATGAACAACGGCGCGGTCATTACCCATGAGGAGAAAAAGATCAAGGGCGGTATGATGGGCGCGCATAACGATTTCGCCATGCTCGACCCGATGTACACCATGACGGTTCCTTTCCGGCAGGTGATCTCCGGCGCCTTTGACACGCTCAGCCACGCCATGGAAACCTATTTCGGGAAGCCCCAAGAGAACAACCTCTCTGACGACATCAGTGAGGCGGTGATGCGCAGCGTGATCGCCAATATCCGGCTTCTGCTGACGGATCATGAAAGCTACGTCGCCCGCAGCGAACTGATGTGGGCCTCCGCTATGGCGGAGAACGGCATCCTGAAGATCGGCAAGGTGACGGACTTCCAGTGCCACCAGATGGAGCATCAGCTTGGGGCGTATACCGACTGCAACCATGGCGCGGGGCTGGCCGTTCTGCATCCGGCGCTTTACCGCCACATCTGCGAGGCGGGCGCTGCCAAGTTCGCCCGGTTTGCCCGAAATGTATGGGGGATCGAGGAGAAGGCCACGGAGCTGGAGACCGCCCGGGCGGGCGTGGAGGCGCTGGCGGACTTCATCAAGGAGATCGGCCTGCCTGCCAGCTTTACCGAGAAGGGCATTGACCCCAACACAGATTTTAAGGCGGTGGCCGATTCCACAAACATTACCGCCGGGTGCTGCAAGAAGCTGACCCACGAGGAGATTCTTGAAATCTTGAATGAGTGCCGGTGAAGAAAGCCTGTATCTCAAAAACCGCCGCAGGTCTGACGGGCTTGCTGCTGTTGCTGAGCTTTGCCGCCTGCGGCGGTCAGACATGGGAGGAAGCAGAAGTGCCCGCTATGAATACCCCTCCGCCGGAGGAACCTGTCCTGACGGAGATTACAATAACTGCCGGTGAAACCGTCCTGGAGGGCGTGCTTTTTGACAATGAGACGGCGCGGGCGGTTTCGGCCATGTTGCCGCTGACGGTGGACCTGTGGCATCCTGCCCCTGGTTTTGCCCGTGCCTTTGACCTGCCGGAACAAATTCCTGATACGGCGGAACGGACACGGAACTACGAGCGGGGTGGGCTGGCCTATTGGTATGAGGGACCCTCCGTAGCGATTTTCTACAGTGACCATCTGGAACAGACGATTGTGGAAGTGGTGACGATTGGGAGGATCACATCCGATATTTCCGTCTTTGAGGAATATGGCAGTTCCATAACGATTACAGAAAAGGAAGAATGATTTCAATGAGAAAACTCTTATCCATCCTTATGTGCTTGCTGCTTGTATGCGCTATAACTGGATGCAGTTCATCAGGACGGGATACACCGGCAGCAAGCAGCCAGGACCAAAGGCCGGAAACAGGAACGGTCCCCGGTCAGCAGGAAACCGATACGCCTCCACCAGCGGACACGCAGGATCAACGGATTTTGATTGCGTATTTCTCGGTGCCGGAGGATGTGGATACCACTGGTGTGGACGCTGTTGCCAGTGCCAGTATTGTGGTCAGCGAGGGGGAAAAGCTGGGCAATACCCAGTATGTAGCGGAATTGATCCAGGATTCCATTGGCGGCGATCTGTTCCGCATTGAAACCGTTGCCCCCTATCCGCTGGATCACGAGCCTCTGGTAGATCAGGCCAGCGAGGAAAAGGCGGAGGCTGTCAGGCCGGAGCTGTCCACCCAGGTGGAGGATTTTGAGCAGTACGATATAATCCTGCTGGGGTATCCCAACTGGTGGGCCGACCTGCCTATGCCGGTTTACAGTTTTCTGGAATCCTACGATTTCAGCTCGAAAACCATTATCCCTTTCATCACCCACGGAGGCAGCCGCGCATCCCGCACTGTGGAGACGATTGCTGAATTGCAGCCTGACGCATCGGTCTATGATAATGTGCTGGTGCTGTCCCGGAATGACGTAGCCAGCAGCACTGATGATGTGACAGCCTGGATAACCAATATTTTTGCCAACAGCTAAAAAGGAGAAGATCATGGAATCAACAAATCGCCCCTATGTGGTGTGCCATATCCTGATGGCGCTGGATGGGAAGATTGACGGGGCGTGTATGTCCGCCGCCTGCGCCAAAGCCTACGGGCAACTGCGCACGACTTTCGATTGTCAGGCCACCATCTATGGCACAACCACCATGGCGGAAACCTACTCCGATGGCCTCGCTCCGGCGGTGCTGCCTGCCTGCGAAACCGTCTGGCCCCACGAGGACTATGCGGCCCCGTCCGACGTTCACAACTTCATTGTATCAGTGGACCCCCAGGGGATATTGGGATGGAATGACAAGTATGTGGAAAAGCGAGGCCGTCCGAAAGCCCATGTGATCGAAGTCCTTACGGAACAGGTTTCTAATGAATATCTGGCCTATCTGCGGAAAGTGGATGTGTCCTATGTGTTCGCCGGGAAGGACCGGCTGGACTGTACCCTGCTGCTGGGCAAACTGAAAACGCTGTTTCAAATTGACCGGCTGATGCTGGCGGGCGGCGGTCAGATGAACTGGTCTTTCGCCCAGGAGGATCTGATTGATGAGTTGAGTATCATCCTCGCCCCCACAGCGGACGGGAACCGAACGGCGGCATCCCTGTTTGAGAAACCAGCGTTCCTCCCGGAACGGCTTCCGGCGGTATTTCATTCGAAAGCCGTAGAAAAGCTGGATGATGATGCTCTGTGGCTGCGGTATACGAAAGTCTGAAAAATTTCCGAACACTCTTGACATGGAGTAGGCTTTATGGTCTATACTCGGCTTATCATAACGAAACGGAGGATCACTATGAGAAAACATTTTGGAAGCAACCCTTGGTTCTTTCCTCTGCCGGTGCTGATTATTGGCACTTACGATGAGAACGGGAAAGCGGACGCGATGAACGCCGCCTGGGGCGGTCTGTATGACCGGGATAAGGTAGTCCTCTGTCTGAGCGCGGGACACAAGACCACCAAGAACATCAAGGCAAAGGGCGCGTTCACCGTCAGCTTTGCCGACGCCGCCCATGTGGTGGAGGCGGACTATGTGGGGCTGGTGTCCGCCAATCAGGAACCGGATAAGCTGGCCAAGGCCGGACTGCATACCACCCGGAGCGAAGCGGTGGACGCGCCGTTGATTGACGAATTTCCGGTTGCCTTGGAATGCAGGCTGCTCAAGGTGAGCGAGGACGGCAACATCATCGGCCAGATCGTGGGCATCAGCGCGGATGAAAAGGTGCTGGGCGCGGACGGTAAAATTGATGCCGCCAAGCTGCAAGCCATTTCCTTTGACCCCTGCGGCAACACCTATGTCAAGATGGGCGAGGTCGTAGGAAAAGCGTTCCAGGACGGCGGGAAGCTGAAATAAAGAAAGGATTATTCGCTATGGCAGAAAAGCAAACAGCGGGCCGCGACCGCTTGGGTGATCTCGCCCCGAAATTTGCGGAACTGAACGATGATGTTCTCTTTGGTGAGGTCTGGTCAAGGGAGGACCAGCTCTCTCCCCGTGACCGCAGCATGATTACCATTGCGGCACTGTTCTCGGCGGGGCTGTATCCCCAACTGAAATCTCACCTCAACTTGGGCAAGGCCCACGGCGTCACCAAGCAGGAGGCCGTGGAAATTGTGACCCAGCTTGCCTTTTACTGCGGCTGGCCCAAGGCGTGGAGTACCTTCCCGCTTATCCAGGAGGTCTACGGCGAGGATGATGGCGTAGACCCGGGCCGGCTGTCCTGCTTCCCGGTGGGGGAGAAGAATGACGCTTTCGCCCAATATTTCATTGGGCAGAGCTACCTTGCACCGCTGTCCAAAGAGCAGGTGCCGGTATTCAACGTGACCTTTGAACCGGGGTGCCGGAACAACTGGCACATCCATCACGCCCAGGACGGCGGCGGACAGATGCTGGTCTGCGTCAGCGGCCGGGGCTGGTATCAGGAATGGGGCCAGGAGCCGAGAGAGCTGCGCCCCGGTGACGTAGTGAACATCCCCGCCGGCGTGAAGCACTGGCACGGTGCGGCCAAGGATTCCTGGTTCCAGCACTTGGCCATAGAGGTCCCCGGCGAGGGTGGACGGACCGAGTGGTGTGAGGCGGTAGACGAGGAGCAGTATAGCGTTCTGAAATAAAATATGGCAGATAAAAAGGCTGAGGCTGTGGAACCTCAGCCTTTTTTGATGCATATCAGTGTCAACCTTTGACTTGATACTGATGAACTAATCGAGACTTCTGTTTTCTGCCTCCGTGCGTTAAAATCAGATTGTAGCAAGGAACAACAGCAATCACAGCAGAAAGGAATCACGATGGAACAGCGAGTATTAGGGCGCGATTTGAAGGTTTCAGCCCTTGGCCTTGGGTGCATGGGTTTCTCCCATGCCTACGGTGCGCCCACAGATCGAACCGAGGCCATCCGCTTGATCCAGCAGGCGGCGGATATGGGATATGCCTTCTTCGACACCGCCGAGGTCTACGGAACGGCGGACGATCCCCACCACAACGAGGAATTGGTGGGAGCCGCGCTGCGGTCGCGGCGGGAGCGGGTGGTCATCGCCACCAAGTTCGGCATCCATTTTGACATGGGCAGCACGGCGGTGAACAAGCCTCTTGTGCCGGACTCCCGCCCAGAAGTCATCCGCGCCTCGGTGGAAGCGTCCTTGCGGCGGCTGGGGACAGACCACATTGACCTCTACTACCAGCACCGGGCCGATCCCAATGTGCCGGTGGAGGAAGTGGCCGGGGTAATGGCCGATCTGATCCGGGAGGGCAAAATCACCCATTGGGGCCTGTCCGAAGCGATGGAGGACACCATCCGCCGCGCCCACGCCGTCTGCCCGGTAACGGCGATCCAGAACCGCTACTCCATGATGGCGCGGTGGTACGAGAGCCTGTTCCCGGTTCTGGAGGAGCTGGGCATCGGCTATGTGGCGTTCTCCCCGCTGGCAAACGGCCTCCTATCCGCGCGGTACGGAAAGGAAACCAAGTTTGAAGCCGGGACAGATTACCGGAGCGTCATGCCGCAGTTTACCCCGGAGGGCATGGAGCAGAACCGGGCGCTGCTGGAATTGCTCCACCGGCTGGCGGAGGAAAAGCAGGCCACACCCGCGCAGATCTCCTTGGCATGGATGCTGCGCAAGAAACCCTATATCGTCCCCATTCCCGGCACCCGCAAGCTGGAACGGATGCGGGAGAACGCAGGATCGGCGGATACTGTGCTGACAGCATCCGAGGTGCAGGCACTGGACAATGCGCTGGACACGATGGAGATGTCCCAGGTGTTCGGCGGTACAAAAATCGTAAAACAGGAGGTTTCCCACCATGAAAAAAATGAAACGTATTTGGGCGCTGCTTTTAACCGCAGCCACGATCCTCTCCCTGCTGGCCGGGTGTGCCAGCACCCCCGCCAATGACGGTACGTCGGCTACCACGCCCGATGGACCGCAGGGTGAAACCCAGCAGGATGCCGGCTCCCAGCTTCCCGATGGTGCGCTGGTGATCGCCGAGCAAGGGATGTTCTCCGCCGGAGGCACGGTGCTGACCTCTGATGGGACCTTTGACGTTTCCAACTACTATATGTCCAGGGAAGGTTCCACCTCCCATGTGGATCACGCCAATGTATTCTATCAGATTCCGGCAGAGGAGAGCGGTCTGCCCATGGTGTTCCTCCACGGCTACGGTCAGTCCCGCATGGGCTGGATGACCACCCCGGACGGACGCCCCGGTTGGTCTGACCTGTTCCTGCGGATGGGCCACAGCGTGTTCCTCATTGACCAGCCCCGCCGCGGGGAGGCCGGACAGACCTCCGTGGCCGGGACCATCAGCACCGAACCCTCTGACCAGACCTGGTACACCCAGTTCCGCATCGGCACTTATCTGGACAATGCTTTCACCTACAACGAGGGTTCTCAGTTCCCCACGGGAGAGGATGTGCTGGAACAGTTCTTCCGTCAGATGACCCCGGACACCGCTATGGACTCCGCCAACGGCGATCAGAACATTGACACGACCGTGGTGGCCCAGGCGGTAGCGGCAACGATTGATGAGGTCTATGCGCGGACCGGGAAGGATTCCGTCCTTGTCACCCATTCCCAGGGCGGTATGCCCGGTTGGGAAACGGCCCGGTATACCGATCACATTGCCGCAATCGTGGCGATTGAACCGGGCATGGCCCCGATGGTGGACGGTGAGGACTATGCCGCCCTGCTGGAGAAAAATATCCCCGTTACATTCTACTATGGCGACTACATTGGCGAGGAGTTCCCCGATGTTCCGGCAGCAGGTATGTGGGGCATGATGGCCTCCAGCGCGGACGCTTTCACGGCGGCTTACACAGCAGCGGGCGGGAGCAGTACCGTGGTGCATCTGCCCGAAGAAGGGATCACCGGCAATGACCACTTCATGTTCCAGGACTTGAACAATGATGTGATCGCGGATCACGTTGAAGCCTGGATTCAGAACCATGCGGGCGTATCCGGCGGCACTGCGCCCCAGGCCCCCGCAGCGCCCGAAAATGAGGGCGGAAAATCCCTGGTGGTCTACTACTCCGCTACCGGCAGCACCGAGGCCGTGGCCGGATATATCGCCAACGCCACAGGCGGCGACACCTTTGCCATTACTCCGGCAGAACCCTATTCCTCCGCTGATCTGAATTGGACGGATTCCGAAAGCCGGGTCAGCCGGGAGCATGATGACCCCTCCCTGCGGACCATGGAGCTGACGGAAACGACCGTAGACGGCTGGGAGGACTATGACACAGTATTCATCGGTTATCCCATTTGGTGGGGCATCGCCGCTTGGCCGGTGGACAACTTCATCGATGCCAACGACTTCACCGGGAAAACCGTGATCCCCTTCTGCACATCTTCTTCCTCCGGCCTGGGCGAGAGCGGCGAGCTGCTGGCGGAACTGGCCGGAACCGGCGACTGGCAGGAGGGCCAGCGGTTCCGCAGCAGCGTGGCCGAAGCCGATGTGGTGGAATGGGTCAATGGACTGAATCTTCAATAAGAAAAGGAGTTTTACAACATGAAAAATTTGAGACGTTTCTTCTCCTGCCTGTTGGCGGTCACGATGCTGCTGGCCCTGGGCGTCACGGCCTCTGCCGCAGAATTTACCGATGTACCCGCAGGGTCCGACTACGCCGAGGCCGTTCAGTGGGCCTCCGACAACGGCTATATCTACGGCTATGGAGATGGCCGCTTTGGTGTGAACGACAATGTGACCCGCGCACAGTTGGCAACCATCTTCCACCGCGCCGCAGGGACGCCCGCCGCATCCGGCACATCCCGCTTCTCTGACGCGGAGGCAGGCGCTTACTACATCAATGCGCTCAGTTGGGCAGAGACTGCTGGCCTGATTGCCGGATACCCGGATGGGCAGTTTGGCGTGGGCGATCCTGTCACACGCCAGCAGGTAGCCACGATCCTCTGGCGCTGGGCCGGTTCCCCCGCTGCTTCCGCCGAGAATTACTTGGATGAAAACGCTATTTCCGCCTATGCGCAGACAGCGGTGGACTGGTCCCGCTCTAATGGTATCATCGCCGCCCGTAGCGATGGACGCTTTGCCCCCACTGACAACGCTACCCGTGGAGAGATTGTTTCCGCACTCTACAACTATATGGGCAAGACCTCTACGCCTCCCGCTTCTACCGGGAATGGCAAGATTCTGGTGGCCTACTTCTCCGCCAGCGGCAACACCGAGGCTGTGGCGAACGCCATTGCTGATACACTGGACGCAGATCTCTTTGAGATGGTTCCCGAAGCACCCTACACCAGTGCCGATCTGAATTGGACGGATTCCAGCAGCCGGGTCAATGCCGAGCATAACGATCCTTCCAAGCAGGATGTGAAGCTGGCGAAGAACACCGTGGACAACTGGACGGACTATGACACAGTATTCATCGGCTATCCTATCTGGTGGGGCATCGCCGCTTGGCCGGTAAACGACTTCGTGAAGAATAACGACTTCACCGGAAAGACAGTGATCCCCTTCTGCACCTCCACCAGCTCCGGGCTGGGACAGAGCGGCACCTTGCTGGCAGAGATGGCCAACGGCGGCAACTGGCAGGAGGGACGGCGCTTCTCGGAGCGAGCCTCTCAATCTGACATTGCGGCCTGGGCCAACGGTCTGGACCTCCCCAAAGTAACCACCCAGCCCACACAGAGCGGTGAATCCAAGGTTCTTGTGGCCTACTTCTCTATGCCGGAAACCAGCAATCCCAACAACATGACCACCGAGGAAGCCAACAGCACCGTAGTCATTAACGGCGAGGTTCTGGGCAACACACAGTATATGGCCCAGGTCATTCAAAGAACAACGAACGCTGACATCTATCGTATTGAGCCGCAGAACCCCTATCCCACCGACCACACCACCCTGGTTGCCCAGGCACGGGAGGAGCAGGATCAGGACACCCGTCCCGCTATCAAGGATGCTATCTCCGATTTTGACAGCTATGACACGGTTTTCATCGGCTACCCCATCTGGTGGAGCGACCTGCCCCAAATCCTCTACACCTTTTTCGATACCTATGATTTCAGCGGCAAGACGGTGATCCCCTTCAGCACGCACGGCGGCAGCAGCTTCGCCGGAACACCCGCCACCATTCAGAGCCTGGAGCCGGGGGCGAAGATGCTGGATGGTCTGACAATTTCCCGGAACAACATCCAGGATGCGGAGCAGGAGATCGTCTCCTGGGTCAACGGTCTGGATTATTAAGAAGGAGTTTGCCATGAAGGTTTTACTGGTCAATGGCAGTCCCCACAAGGAGGGCTGCACCTATACCGCCTTGGCCGAGGTCGGGGCCGTGCTGAATCAGAGCGGGATCGGCACGGATGTGTTCTGGATCGGGAACAAGCCCCTCTCCGGCTGTATCGCTTGTAAATCCTGCATCCAGAAAAACCGCTGTGTTTTTGATGATACAGTGAACGAGTTCCTGGAGTTGGCCGGAGACTATGACGGCTTTGTTTTCGGAACGCCCGTCCATTGGGGCGGAGCTGCCGGGGCAATCACATCCTTCCTGGACCGCGTTTTCTATGCTGACTTGAACGGCGGCGGCAGTCGGTTCCTGCTGAAGCCTGCGGCGGCGGTCATGTCCGCCAGGAGAGCCGGGACCACTGCCACCTGGGATCAGATGAACAAGTATTTCGGCCTGATGCAGATGCCGATCATCACTTCCCGGTACTGGAACATGGTCCACGGCGCAAAACCGGAGGATGTAAAGCAGGATGCGGAGGGGTTACAGACCATGCGTGTCCTGGGCCGGAACATGGCATGGTTCCTCAGATGTAAGGAGGCCGGTGAGAAAGCTGGCATCCACCTTCCGGAGCAGGAGCCGATGACCTTCACCAATTTTATCCGCTGACAGTACCGAACGCCCTTTGATAAAAACTCCCGTGCGGCATAACGACTTCGACCGTCAGGGCCGCAGTCCGCTCCGCACGGGAGTTTCTTTGTACCCGCTGGTTTAGCTTGAGTTAAAGTTCATGTGTTATCATTTCAACAATATCCCTCCACAAGAAGGAAGTACCAATCAAAATGGAGAGCATTATGAAGAAGATGATTTCAATTTGTATTTTATCTGCCTTATCCGCGCTGCTTCTGAGCGCCTGCGGCGGCGGAGCGCAAATGGCCGCTGCCGCAGGGCCGGAGCCGGTGGCAGCAAATCTCTCGGCGCAGAATGGGGACGCCCCCTATACTGCCGGCACGCCTATATCCGATGTGACAGGCGACCCCGTCTTTGGCAGCTATGGCCGGTTGATCTTCCCGGCGAATACCGGCTATTACAGCGGAGATACCCTGGGTGATCTGCGGCTGACCTGGTACAGCCATATCGACCCTGACAAGACCGTGGAAATCGCAAATACGATGTACCTCCATGCAAAGGCGGGGGACACGATTTTCTACGACATTTATACGGATGAAGAAAAAGCGGCTGATCCCGCCAAGAAGGATACAGGGCTGTTTTTCTTCAAGGGGACCCCCGGTGAGCGGTTCGCCATTTGCAATGCCGGCGGTGGTTTTGCCTATGTGGGGGCCATGCACGACAGCTTCCCCCATGCCCTGGAACTCAGCAAGATGGGCTACAACGCCTTTGCTCTGATCTACCGCCCCGGCGCGCAGACCGCCTGTGAGGATTTGGCGCGGGCGATCACCTTCATCTTTGAACACGCGGATGAGTTGGAGGTAGATACCGCCTGTTACTCCCTCTGGGGCGGCTCTGCCGGAGGACGGATGGCGGCATACCTGGGCAGTTATGGCCCGGAAGCGTTCGGCGGCGGTGATCTGCCCCGCCCCGGCGCGGTTATCATGCAGTACACAGGACACAGCGAGTATACAGAGAGCGACCCGCCCACATACGCCTGCGTGGGAACCAGTGACGGCATTGCAAGCTGGCGGACGATGGAGCGGCGGCTGGAGGCTTTGGAAGCCCAGGGCATCCCCACCGAGTTCCACACCTACGAGGGGCTGGGCCATGGATTCGGTCTGGGGAAGGGAACCGTGGCCGAGGGGTGGATCAAGGATGCGGCGGCCTTTTGGGAAAGCCAGTTTGTCACTCCCGGTACAGAAACCTATCGCGGCTTTTCCGTGGACAACGTACTCCATAGCGGAGCGAATGGCGACATTCACTATAACGTGTATATCCCGGAGAGCTATGACGGTAGCAAGCCTTACGCCCTGTTCTTTACGCTCCCCGGCTATGAAGGGCTGTACTTCCAGGGGGTTGCCTCCAATATCAAGGCGGAATCCTTCGGCTTTGAGGCCCAGAAGTATAACGAGGAAATGATCGTTGTCGCGCCGCAGCTCAGCGATTGGGGCGAAACCTCCGCCAACCAGACGATAGCCCTGGTGGAATACTTTCTGAAGCACTATAACATAGACCCGGCCAGGGTGTATGCCAACGGCTATTCCGGCGGCGGGGAAACCATGTCCATCGTTATGGGGAAGCGCCCGGAGCTGTTCACGGCCTATCTGCATTGCAGCTCCCAATGGGATGGCGATTATTCGGTTCTGGCGGAGAGCCGGACGCCCGTCTACCTGGCTATCGGGAAAAATGATGAATATTACGGTTCCGAGCCTACTCAAAGGGCCTATGACACGCTCTATGGACTGTACCAGGAGCAGGGCTTGTCAAAGGAGGAAATTGACCGGCTGCTGGTATTGGACATCAAGGAGAAGTCTTATTTTACCACGAAGGGCGTCAATAACGAGCAGGGCGGCGGCGGGCTTTTCGCAGCCGATGAAAAAATCATGGGCTGGCTGTTCAGCCAGACAAAACGTACCGCATTGAGCGGCACCATCCCAGAGGAATTGGAGTACGTCCCCGAAGGATACCAGCAGCCCGCGCGGCTCTCGGGGACGCTGGAAAAGCTGGAATATCAGACCTATGAATCTTTCTCCTACGCGGAAAAGTCCCAAAAGCTCACCAAAACCGCCTGGGTCTATCTGCCTTATGGCTACGATGAGAGCAAGCAGTACAACATCCTCTATCTGAGCCATGGCGGTTGGAGCAACGAAACCACCACCATGGGGACGCCGGAACGCCCCCATGAGTTCAAGCACATCGTGGACCACGCCATTGAGGACGGGCTGATCCAGCCGCTTATTATTGTTCTGCCCACCTATAACAACACCAGTGAATCGGACAGCGGCAGCTATTCCCTGGCCCTCCGGCTGGTGGACAATTTCCACAATGAGCTGGTAAACGATCTGATTCCCGAAGTCGAGAGCAAATACAGCACCTTTGCCGAGACAACGGATTTGAAAGGGATCGCCGCCTCCCGTGACCACCGCGCCTTCGGCGGCTTCTCCATGGGGAGCATGAACACATGGCACACCTTTGAGTATTGCCTGGACTACTTCCGCTACTTCGCCCCCTCCAGCGGCGGACCCATCGGCAACCGGGCCTATATGGAGGAGATCGTCCGATCTTCCGGCCACAGCCCAGAGGACTTTTTCATCTTCACTGCCTCCGGCACGGATGACTTTGCCTACTCCGGCTTCAAGCGGGGCGTCATGGATATGGGGACGGATTCGGAGGTCTTTACCTTCGGAGACAGCGAGGCCGAAGGCAACCTGTCCTTCCGGGAGCGGGAGGGCTACGCCCACGATGGCCGCGCCGCCAACGAGTATATGTATAACGCCCTGCGGTTCTTCTGGAACGCGGAATAGGAGAGCAGATCATGAGATTGCTGCTGGCAGAAGATGAACAGTCCCTCTCCAAAGCACTGGTCGCCATTCTGGAGGGAAATCATTACTCCGTGGATGCGGTCTATGACGGTGTAGATGCTCTGGCCTATCTGGACGCCGGAAATTATGACGCGCTGATCCTGGATATTATGATGCCAAAATTGGACGGCCTGAGTGTCCTGCGGAAGCTCCGCGCCAGCGGGAATCAAATTCCTGTCCTGATGCTGACCGCAAAATCCGAGGTGGATGACAAGGTGCTGGGCCTGGACAGCGGGGCCAACGACTATCTGGCAAAGCCCTTTGCCGCACGGGAGCTGCTGGCCCGTATCAGGGCAATGACCCGAAGCAAGAACGGACAAGCGGATGTACTGCTCCAGGCCGGAAATATCACGCTGAACTGCGCCTCCTTCGATGTGTCCTCGCCCTATGGCAGTTTCCGGCTTCCCAATAAAGAGTATCAGATGCTGGAAATGCTCCTGCGCTCCCCCTCCAGCCTGATACCGGCAGAACGGTTCTTTGAAATCGTCTGGGGATATGACAGCGATGCGGAGATCAACGTGATTTGGGTCCACATTTCACGCCTGCGGAAGAAGCTGGCAGAGCTGCAAGCGGATGTGGAGATCGCGGCATCCAGGAACGCTGGATATTATCTAAAAACAAGTAAAGCACAGCCCAAATAGCACTCTGAATGGAGGTAATACAGATGAACAAATTCAAGACAATAACTGCCCTGCTTCTGACAGGCATACTGACACTTTCCCTGTTGACAGCCTGCGGGAACAGCACGAGCAGCGACCATGCGGACAGCTCCACAGCAGGCCCCTCGCAGATCGTTTCTTCTGCCCAGGGCGGTCAGCAGTCTTCCCCGGAAGAAACCAGCGATGGCCTTGTGGTCACAACGGCGGGAAAGGTCCAAGGCACTTTGAATGATGGCGTTTATACCTATTTGGGCGTACCCTATGCCCATGCCACAGAACGGTTTGTTCCAGCCCAGGCAGTGGAACCGTGGGAAGGGGTGTTTCAAGCGGATACCTATGGAAACATCTCCCCCCAAGGGGCGATGTTCGGTATGCCGGGACAGGCGCAGCCTGGAACGGATAACAACTGCCAGAATCTGAACATCTGGACCCCTGGCGTTGGGGATGATGGAGCGCGGCCTGTGATGGTCTGGCTGCATGGAGGCGGCTTTTCCAACGGTTCCGGTAATGACCAGGGGTATCAGGGCGGAAATCTGAGCCGGAGCGGGGATGTTGTGGTGGTCACAGTCAACCACCGGCTGAACCTGTTCGGACATCTGGACCTCTCCGCTTACGGCGAAAAATATGAGCAGTCTGCCAATGTAGGCATCACGGATATTGTGGCGGCGCTGGAGTGGATTCAAGACAATATTGCAGCCTTTGGCGGCGATCCGGATAATGTCACGGTATTCGGACAGTCCGGCGGCGGAGCGAAGGTGCTGGCGCTGATGACCAGCCCCTATGCCCAGGGCCTGTTCCACAAGGGAATCGTGCAGAGCGGAGCCACCGAGACGGTAGGCGTCAACTTTACATCGCAGGAGGCCAGCACCCGGCTGACAGAGAATTTCCTGAGTATTCTGAATATTTCCGAGGACAACATTGAGACTTTGCAAACGATTTCTGAGGACGAGCTGCAAAGTGCCGGAACACAGGCCCTGCAAATGACCGCCGATGAGTTCCAAATCCCTGCCGCGCTGGGCGAGGGCTATTCCATGGAGTGGGAGCCGGTGGTAGACGGAGATTTCCTGCCCAGCCATCCGGTGACAGAAGAATCCTTTGCATCGGCAGGCGCTGATATTCCTCTGTTGATCGGCAGCAATCTCAATGAGTGGAATTTCTTCCCCGCCCAGGAGCAGGGGGAACAAGTTTCTCAGGAATTGACCGATGCGGTTCGGGCCGCTTATCCCGGCAAGACGGAATTGACAGCAGGACAGGTGGATACTTTGATCCGTTTGCCCATGCTGAAGATTATGTCACACAAGGCCGATCAGAACGGCGCGCCGGTCTACGCCTATCTGTTCACCTATGGAATGTCCTTCCACGGCGCGGAGATTCCCTATGTGTTCCGAAACACTGAGGACACACTGGAAGAACAGGCAATGGCCGACCAACTCAGTCAGGTATGGGTGAGCTTTGCCAGAACAGGCATTCCGGGTGGGGACGGCATCCCTGCTTGGGAGCCTTACACCCGTGAGAGCGGCGCGACCATGCTGCTGGACACGCAAGCGGAGCTGGTGTACCATCATGACCGGGAACTGATGAACCTGATGGCGCCTGATTACGTCTATTAAGGAGTATTCCATGATCCAAAAGCTTCGCCGTGACCTTTTGACCGCAGCCATGGTATCGTTGGGATTGGTCTTTGCGGTGATCGTCCTTGCCGCTAATTTGTTTAACTATGGGAGTATGGCCAATGAAGCGGATGCGCTTTTGACTATGCTGGCGGAGAACGGCGGCGCCTTCCCGCATTGGGAATCACAAGTCATGAAGGAACTGTTGACCCAATCCCCGGAAGTGCTGTTTACCTGCCGCTATTTCTCCGTTTCCATGGCCGACGCGGAAACCATAACTGCGGCCAATACGGAAAAAATCTCTGCGGTGGATGAAACAGGCGCGGCGGAGTACGCAAAGGCAGTGTGGTCCCAGGAAAAAGGCTTTTACCGAAACTTCCGGTTTATCCGGTGGAACGGCGGAGAAGAAACCCTGTTTGTCTTTATGGACTGCGAAAAAGACCTGCTGTCCTTTTACAGCTTTATGAGGACAAGTATTCTGATCGCTTCCTTGGGACTGCTGTCTGTGTTTATTCTGCTGCTCCTGCTGTCCGGACGGATCGTGAAGCCGGTGGCGGAGAGCTATGAAAAGCAAAAACGGTTCATCACCGATGCGGGCCATGAGATCAAAACGCCGCTGACTATCATCTCCGCCGATGCGGATGTGCTGGATATGGAGTGCGGAGAAAACGAGTGGCTGCGGGACATTCAGCTCCAGATCAAGAGACTGACAGCGTTGACAAACGATCTGATCTACCTGTCCAAAATGGAGGAGGATCAGGGCCATCTGCAAATGACGGACTTTTCCCTCTCTGACCTGACGGACGAGCTGGTGCAGTCTTTCCAAGCTCTGGCAAAGGCCAGGGGCAAAGTGTTCACCAGCACGATCCAGCCGGACATTTCCTTTCATGGTGACGAGCGGGCGCTCAGTCAGGTGATCTCCAATCTTCTGGACAATGCGTTGAAGTATTCGGAGCATGGCGGATCAATCTCCGTGGAACTGAAAAAGCAAGGGCGTTCAATCTGTCTGGATGTGTTCAATACGACCTCCGCTATTACGGAAGAAAATTTGAATAATATCTTCGAGCGGTTTTACCGGGCCGATCCGTCAAGAAACTCCCGAACAGGGGGACATGGCATCGGATTGTCCATTGTAAAGGCGGTCGTTACCGCCCACAAAGGAGAAATCAGGGCATCCAGCCGGGATGGGCGCTCTTTAATGATTTCTGTTTCGCTCCCCGCATAGTCCTCAAAATACTGTATCAGGAGGTTCTTATGAAAAGAAAAATGGTCGCATTCATCAGCGCCGCCGCTCTGCTCACGGCACTTTTAGCAGGCTGCGGCGGCACGGGCGGGCAAAGTGAGCCGCCGTCAACACCCCCGGCACCCGTTTCCGGGGAACCCGCACAGGGGGAGGAACTTCCCACTCTGGAGCATAACACAGACGCCGCTGATGCTCCCACCGTCTACATGACCACGGACATCAGCCCGGAGGGGCTTATGGCGACTTACGAGGCGCTGAACTGGTCGCCAACCGGAAGTGTCGCGGTAAAGCTGTCCACCGGCGAACCGCCCAACAGCAATTACCTCCGCCCGGAACTGATCAAGGATGTGGTCCAGGCGGTGGACGGCACCATCGTAGAGTGCAACACCGCCTACGGTGGCCAGCGTTCCAGCACCGCCATGCATTACCAGGTGGCGGAGGACCACGGCTTTACCGCCATTGCCGATGTGGTCATTCTGGATGAGAACGGCTCTATGACGATCCCTGTCAGCGGCGGAACGCATCTGAGTGAGAACTACCTCTCTTTGTTCAGCTGATAAACGCTGCCACCAGATGCTCCAAAGGTGGTCACATCATTAGGCCGTTTCAAGGATAACTGGAATGTGGAGCAGTAGGAACATCGTTTTGCCGCTGAGGATGCTGCAAGAAAGGAGGCCGAGATGGAACAGGACAAGTCCAAGGAAATCCGCGATATGCTTAAGGGCGTACCGCCCAAAAATGTGATTATTACCGTTGACGATCTGCCGCCCAAAACGCTGGAGCAGCACTTGTGCATCGGCGCGCCCGGCAGCGGGAAATCCCGAGGCTTCATCATCCCGTTCCTCATGGGTTGCGCCCAGCGGGGAGAGTCCGTTTTTGTCACAGATCCCAAGGGCGAGCTTTTTGAAAAGCTTTCGCCTTACTTTCGGGAAAAGGGCCACTACGTCAAGGCGGTCAACTTTCTGGATATGGCCCATTCGGACGGCTGGAACTGCCTGTACTCTTTGGAGAAGGAAACTCATCTGGTGCAGACGGTGGCAAACACGATTATCAAGAACACCTCCGGCCCAAAAGAGGCGGACGACTTCTGGAGCCGGGCGGAGCTGAATCTGCTCATGGCGCTCATCCATTACGTCTGCAATCTGAAGGACGCCAATGGGGATCTGCTGCCTATCGAGCAGCGGGGGCTGGGAGACGTGTATCAGATCATGGCTAACAAGAGCATCCAGGAGATCAACCGCACCCTGGCCGAACTGCCGCCGGAACACCCTGCTAAGGGCCACCACGGCCTGTTCCTGAAAGCGAGAGAAAATCTGTGGGGCAACATCGCCATTGGCCTGGGCAACCGGCTGGCCATCTTCCAGAACAAACTGGTAGACGCCATCACCCGGAACCACGACGTGGACCTGCTGCTGCCCGGGCAAAAGCCCTGCGCCTATTTCGTCATTATTTCTGCCCAGGACAGTGCCTACCGGTTCCTCAGCTCGCTGTTCTTCTCCCTGGCGCTTCCCCGGCTCTCGGACTACGCCCGGCTCCATGGCAAGAATGGCCGTCTGCCAGTGCTGGTGAATTTCTGTCTGGATGAATACTGCAACATCGGCTATATGGATGGCATCGCGGACGCCCTCAACAGTATCCGTGGCTTCAACATGAGCTGCCAGATCGTAGTGCAGAGCCTTTCCCAGTGGCAGGAAAAGTACCCGGGGAAGGAGTGGGAGAACCAACTGGCAACCTTTGACCAAACATTGTATATGGGGTGCAATGACCTCACATCGGCCAAGTATATCTCGGAGAAGTGCGGCAAGGTGACGATCTCTGTCACCAACAATCAGATGCCCCTCATGCCCCTGTTTTCCCCGGTCTACACCAGCACCCGTCCTTATTCCCAGACCCGCAGCAACACCCAGCGGGACCTCATGCAGCCGGATGAAGTATTGCGCCTAGACCGCCGGAAGTGCATCGCCCTGTTTCAGGGTCACAAGCCCGCCCTGCTCTATAAGCTGGCCCCGGAGGAATTTCCGGACTACGGCAAACTAAAGTCCTGCCGGGTGATCGATTACATTCCGGCCTGGAGACAACAGGAGGAAAAGACACCGCCGCGCTCGGAAGCGCCTGTTCCTGTGTCTGTACCCGCACAGCCGTCTCCAGAGCAAACTGTTCTGGAGACAGTGAAAGTCAACCCGGTGGAGGACCTGGAATATCAGGTAGAGACGGCAGCGCGATCCGGCAGCTCCAGCCTTGGAATGGTGGAGGTTACGATAGACGGCGTGTGTGGGGAAGATGAAGACAGCCCGCCGGGAAGATGATACTCCCAGCGGGCTGTTTGAAGGATCTTATTCTGATGCCATGCTGGAGCGCAGGATGGAGGCCCAATCACTTTTCCCGTATAGGAACCGCAGAACATACACTATGTCCGACGTTTGTGACACGGTGTAAAAGGCAAGATAGTTCTTAACCTGGACAAAGCGTATTCCCCATGCAGAAAGCAGCTTATCATCAACTAAAGCGAACCGTTCCGGCATATGCGCCAGGCCCGACAGACTTTCCTCCGCTTCAGCGATCAGTTTGTCAGCCGCCTGCGGATTCTTGAGCGAAAACTCAATATGATCCGCCGCGCGGTTCAAATCGCGTTCAGCCGCAGCGGTAATGTGAACATGGTATGACTTCATCTTCCCCGGCGGCTCCTGATGTCCGCCATAGCATCTGTAAGCGGACGTGCTTTCCCCTCCGCCGCATCCTCAAGTCCCTCTTGAATAAGTCCATAAAGTTCGAGACGCCCGGCCAGCGCCTCATAAGCCTCAATGCTCATAACCGCCAGATCGCCTTTCCCGTTTTTGGTAATGAAAACAGGTTCCGCATAATCGTGGCAGAAAGTTGATATTTCATTGTACCGATTCCGCAATTCGGCGCTGGAACGAATCTCCGGCATAAAAACTTCCCCCTTTTCAAAGATACTAAAATTATATCTGAATTTCTTTATAATGTCAAGATGGAGGTATTCCCATGAAGGCAGCGGAAATGAAAGAGCGCCCCACCTTTACCCTGATGAAGCAGACCGACGTGCAGAGTATCTACCACATGCAGATGCCCCGCTGGCTGTTCTCCGATCCCCGCTATGCGGATATGAGCCTGGATGCCAAGGTAGCCTATACCTTCCTGCTCAACCGCTTCCAGCTCTCCCGCAGGAACGGCTGGGTGAACGACTTCGGGGAGGTATTCGTCATCTTCCCCCGGAAAGAGCTGGCACGGGAGCTGCGGATCTGCGAGCAGCGGGTGACGGCGGCTTTCCGCACACTGAAGGAGCTGAACCTGATCTGGGAGAAGCGGTGCGGCCGGGGCGACGCCAACCAAATTTACCTGGCTACCGTGGTGCCCCAGGACGACCCGGACTACACCAGCGCCCCCTTTGTAGACCCGGATGACGGTGCCTCCAGAAACGCCGATTCCGAGGTTCTTGACGGTTCGGATTTTCCCACGCCCTCCCAAGAACCGCAGGATCAGGGTGCCAAGAACCGCAAAGACTGCGCTTCTAAAACCGCAGAATCGGAGGTTCCAGAACCGCGGAAACGGCGGCCAAGTTATAAAGATCTTAGTCATACTTACCCCAGTCACACTGATGTCAGTCCGTCTGTACCTCGCACGCGCGCGGACGGACGGGCGGACGGGGAAGCGGAGCTCATGGGCATTTTGGATGCCTGTGAGCTCCAGTGTTTCCCCAGCGAAACCGCCCGGGTGTTTGAGAACGCCATTGAGCGGCTTTTTTACGCGGACAGCTTCCGGGTGGGCAATGCCACTCTGCCTCAAAGCCGGGTGCGGGCCAGGCTGAAGCTGCTGGACTACACGATTTTGCAGACCGCCGAGGCCAAGCTCCACGCGAACTTGGACAAGCCGGTGAAGAACTCCACCGCCTACACCATGGCCACCATTTTCAACTGCATTGCGGAGAGCGAGAGCGACCTGATGGTAGACCCGTATCTGAATGGGCTGCGCTCGTCGTCGCAGGCTCCATATCCCTCACCTCCGGCTGACGCCGAAGGCTCACTCACTTCGCCGCTCCTCCTCTCCCCATGTGAACCGCTTCGCTGGGTTCGCATGGGGGCCCCAGAAGACGGGAGGTGACGGGCATGTTTTTGTCCATACAGCAGAAATTTATCCTGGACACGCTGAAAAAGCTGAACTGCGTCCGCCGGCGGCAGCTCCATACCCTGGTGCGAGGCAGATTTCAGCAGGACGGCTTTGAAATCACCCAGGCCCGCATGGACGCCATGCTGCGTCAGCTGCGTGCGGGTACCGCCGATGTGCGGATGGACGGGGAATTGGTCTGGCTGTCCACCGCCCAGCCGGACGCCCGCCGTCTGGAGGCCATCGACGTGATGTTGGAACTCACCGGGGGAAAGCCCCAGGAATTCAACGCCAGCCGGGAACCGCCCCGGCTGCTGCGCTTTGCCTACGGGGACGATCTGCGCCCGTTCACCGTAGCCTCCCTGGACGCCGCACCCGCCGGGCTGCTGGAGCGGGGCAGGGCGGAACGCATCATCTGGATCGCGGACAGCGGCGAACCTCCCAAAGGGCTGACGCTGCCGCCCAAGCACTTCTTTGCCGCCCGCCAGCAGGACAGCTCCCACCGCTTCTATGGCTCCAACGGGCCATGAAGATATATCACACCACAAGGAGGATCTGATTATGCCTAAGAAGAAAATTACCCCCGCAGAGGAACCCGAGCAGACCGCCGGACTAATGGAGCAGGCTGGGGAGGAAGCCACCGCCCCACCGGGGGAGCCGCCCCAGGACGTGGGCGCGCCCAATGACAGCCCGCCTGTGGAGGTTGGGGAGCTGGGTGAAGCGGTGCCCGGTGATGACTCCGGCTTTCCGGGGGACGGTGAGGGGGAAGCCGAGGAGGTGATGGTGGTGGACGTGTCCGGGTTCCCGCCGGATGGTGGCCCGGAAGGCAAACCGCCCGAACCTATGCCGGAGGTCGTTCCGCCTATGGGCGCGCAGGAACCTGGCCCCACCGAGGGCGTGTCTATGGAAGACGGACAGCCCGCCAGTAACGCGCCGCCCGCCATGATGGAAGACGCCCTGCCTCCGGAATCCCTGCCGAACGAGGACGCTCCCCCTGCGCCGCCTCTCACTGATCGCCAGAGCTTCTTCGCCCTGGACTTCCACGAGCTGGATCGGGGGCTTTCTCAGGAGGAGCGGCAGGCGTGGAACTCCATCTACGCCTCCTTCCGCGGCCACAGCGCCCTGTCCGGCACGGTCATCGGCGCGGATCCCCACTCCATGAACGTCCGCAATAAGGAGACAGGCCAAGTGGAACGGCGCACCATGTACTGCGTGGTGGTGTTGGTCTACCGGGTGCCGGTTTACATCCCCGCCACCGAGATGTGGATGGGCGAGGCCCGCCCGGATTACGTGCTCCAGAACATGATGGGCGCCAGCATCGACTTCATCATCACCAAGGTGGACCGGGAGGGAGGCTATGCCATCGCGTCCCGGCGGCAGGCGTCCCGCGCCCAGCGGTATTTCTTCGCCCACCGGCCCGATCTGTGCGCCGAGGGGGCCAGGGTGAAATGCCGCCTGCTGGCGGTGGGGCCCCGGCGCTGTCTGGCGGAGTGCTACGGCCATGACATCGACCTGACCCAGCGGGAACTGAGCTACACCGCCATCGCTGATCTGCGGGAGCAGTACCGCCCCGGCGATGAACTGGACTGCATTGTGAAAGGCTACGACGCCGCCCGGCGGGAGCTGCTGATCTCGGTGAAGGAGACGGAGACCAACCCCTTCGAGGGCGCGGAGCAGCGTCATCCCGTGGGCAGCCGACGGTATGCGGTGATCGCCGGGAAATACGGCGGCGGAGTGTTCTGCAACCTGCCGGACGGCACGGTCTGTATGTGCAACTACTCCTATCAGCACGAGGACTCCGAGTTCCAGTCCGGGGATCACGTCACGCTGGTGGTGCAGCGGTTTGAGCGGGACAAGCGGCAGATGTATGGCAAAATTTTGAGCAAGCGGTGATAAAAAGGCCCTGCGCTTCGTAACGCAAAATGCTCCCCCTATGGGAAACAGCGTAAATACAACGCTGTCGATCATAGGGGGAGCGGCTGGCAAGCATTTTCGGTGGTTTTATCTGATGTATCAAAATATTTTAGATTACCTATTGACAGATCCCATGGCAGCGGCATATACTAATTATATCAAAAGTTTTTGATGTGAGGTTGGCAATGGACTACGAAATGCAAAAGAATACGAAGGTATTCAAGGCTCTATGCGATCACAACAGACTGGCCATCTTAGAATTGCTTCGGAGCGGCGAAAAGTGTGCCTGTGTTCTGCTGGAACAGTTGGAATTAAAGCAATCCGGCCTTTCCTACCACATGAAGATACTCTGCGAATCGGGTATCGTAGCAAGCCGCCAGGAGGGAAAGTGGACGCACTATCGTCTGAGCGGCAAGGGCAGGGACAGGGCTGTGGAATTGCTGAAGCAGTTGACGCCACCATACGCAGAACAGGAGGGCAGCGGTTGTACTTGCAGAAATGAGAGAATTGCCATCTGAAATGGTGGCTTCTCTTT
>OFGZ01000685.1_pt1 | contig 23156 bp, 19 predicted proteins | sample 1521871 | NCBI WGS metagenome assembly OFGZ01 (sample SAMEA3504091, study PRJEB24116) | mouse gut metagenome | biome: mouse gut; feature: mouse-associated habitat; material: faeces | place: Denmark | collected 2011
CCCATAAAGGACTTTTCACAGTGGCTGCCGCAAGCCTCTCAAGCATCTCTCCCTCATATCCCAGACTGACATAAAAATCTTTCCAGGAAAAACCAGCCAGCACATTGCCGATATCAAATATTATATTTCTTATCATACTGTCATCTCCAAATCTCAGATAAAACACTCCCTGCCCACAGACTCAAACTCTCGCTGATCCCATAATACCACCCGCTTCCACATTTACCGCAGACTGCTCTCCCTGTAGATAATATCTTCTCTGCCCGGTCCGTTGCTGACCATGGTGATCGGATACTCGATCTGCGCCTCAATAAATTCAATATAATTTCTGCAGTTTTCGGGCAGATCCTCATATCTCTTAATTCCCCTGATATCGCTCTTCCAGCCGGGCAGCGTCTTAAGCACCGGCTTCGCCTTCTCCAGTTTACAGGTCACAGGGAAATCCGTGGTCACTTCACCGCCGATCTCATAGCCCACGCAGACCGGGATCTCATCCAGATATCCCAGCACATCAAGCACCGTGAAAGCCACATCTGTGGTTCCCTGCAGACGGCAGCCGTATTTGGAAGCCACGCAGTCAAACCAGCCCATCCGGCGGGGACGCCCTGTGGTAGCGCCATACTCTCCGCCGTCGCCGCCCCGGCGCCGCAGCTCATCCGCTTCCTCACCAAATATCTCAGACACAAAGGCCCCGGCCCCTACCGCCGAAGAATATGCCTTACATACGGTCACAATCTGCTTTATCTCATAGGGCGGAATTCCTGCGCCGATGGCGCCGTAGGCCGCCAGAGTGGAGGAGCTTGTGACCATCGGATAAATGCCGTGATCCGTATCTTTCAATGTCCCCAACTGCCCCTCTAACAGTACGGTCTTTCCTTCTTTCAGCGCTTTGTGCAGGTACAGAGATACATCGCACACATAAGGTTCCACCATCTGTCTGTATTCCCGCAGCGTTTCAAGCAGCTCTTCCGGCTTTAGCAGCGGTTTGTGATATAAATGTTCCAGCGTCACATTCTTGATCTCGCAGACTTTCTGCAGTTTTTCCATCAGCTGCTTTTCATCGAACAGATCGCTCACCTGAATACCGATCTTCGCGTATTTATCGGAATAAAACGGCGCAATACCAGACTTTGTGGAACCGAAAGACTTTCCGGCAAGCCGCTCCTCCTCATACTGGTCAAACAGAATATGATAGGGCATCACGATCTGCGCTCTGTCGGAAACAAGAAGCTTCGGCGCAGGTACTCCCTTGTCTGTGATGGATCTCATCTCCTGAAATAGTACAGGAATATTTAACGCCACACCGTTCCCAATCACACTTGTGGTGTGTCCGTAGAACACACCGGAAGGCAGCGTGTGCAGCGCAAATTTGCCGTACTCATTGACGATGGTATGGCCCGCATTGGCGCCGCCCTGAAAACGGACGATAATATCCGCGTTCTCCGCCATCATATCCGTGATCTTTCCCTTTCCTTCATCTCCCCAGTTTGCCCCTACAACCGCTTTAACCATTTTTTCTCCATCCTTTTTATACATTTATTTCCGCCTTCATCCCAAGCAGTTCTTTATTCTCCTCCATAATCGGAACCACTACTTTACTTAAGAACGCATCCACCTGTTCCGGCGCCCGCCCCACATATCTGGTGGGTTCCATGCAGGCTTCCAGTTCCTCTTTTGTCAGACCGAAGCTCTCGTCCGCCGCGATCAGATCGAGTAGATTATTGTCTCCACCTTCTATCTTCACATTCTTTCCGGCTTCCATGGAAAGTCTGCGGATCTTCTCGTGAATCTCCTGTCTGTCGCCGCCGGCTTTCACCGCGTCCATCATAATATTTTCAGTAGCCATAAAGGGCAGTTCGCTCATCAGGCGCTTCTCGATCACCTTCGGGTACACTACCAGCCCGTCCACCACGTTTAAGCACAGATCCAACACCCCGTCTATGGCTAAAAACGCCTCCGGGATCGAAAGCCTCTTGTTTGCGGAATCGTCCAATGTCCTCTCAAACCACTGCACCGCCGAAGTCATGGCCGGATTCAATGCCTCCGTCATCACATACCGGGACAAAGACGCGATCCGCTCGCTGCGCATCGGATTTCTCTTATAGGCCATGGCCGAAGAGCCGATCTGATTTTTTTCAAAGGGTTCCTCTACCTCTTTCAGATGCTGCAACAGCCTGATATCATTGCTCATCTTGTGGGCGGATGCCGCGATCCCCGCCAGCACATTGCAGACTCTTGTATCCACTTTCCGGGAATAGGTCTGACCGGACACCGGATAGCACCCCCTAAAGCCCATCTTCTTCGCAATCATCGGATCGATCCTGTCGATGATCTTCTGGTCGCCGTCAAACAGTTCCATAAAGGACGCCTGGGTGCCGGTGGTACCTTTGGAGCCCAGCAACTTCATCCCGCCAAGTACATGATCCAGATCCTCCAGATCCAGACAGAATTCCTGCATCCACAGCGTCGCCCGCTTTCCCACCGTGGTGGGCTGAGCCGGCTGAAAATGGGTGAACGCAAGGGTAGGCAGGGCTTTATAAGTATCTGCAAACTCTGCCAGTTCATGAAGCACGTTGACAAGCTTTTTTTTCACAAGCCGCAGCGCTTCCGTCATCACGATAATATCCGTATTGTCGCCCACATAGCAGGAAGTCGCTCCCAGATGGATGATCCCCTTTGCCTTCGGACACTGCTGCCCGTAGGCGTACACATGGCTCATCACATCATGGCGGACCTTTTTTTCCCGCTCTTTTGCCACCTCGTAGTTGATATTATCCGCATTCGCCTTCAGCTCATCGATCTGTTCCTGCGTAATATCCAACCCCAGCTCTTTCTCCGTCTCGGCAAGAGCGATCCAGAGTCTCCGCCAGGTCTTAAATTTCTTGTCCGGCGAGAAAATATACTGCATCTCCCTGCTGGCATACCGCTCCGAGAGCGGGCTCACGTATCTGTCAGTTGCCATCTCCATCTCCTGTTCCAGTTCCATGAATCTACAATTTTACGCCTCAAAATCCCCGCGGATATCCTCCTGCGGCGGATCAATCGGGTATTTTCCCGTAAAGCACCCGTCACAGATCCCAAGACCCTCTACCATCTCTTTCAATCTCTCAATCCGCAGATACCCCAATGTATCGGCGCCGATGACCTGTCTGATCTCCTCAATACTCCTGTTATGGGCGATCAGCTGCTCCTTCGCAGGCACATCCGTCCCAAAATAGCAGGGCCATAAAAAGGGTGGGGCACTCACGCGCATATGCACTTCCTTCGCCCCGGCGTCCCGCAGCATGCGCACGATCCTGTCGGAAGTAGTTCCCCGGACGATGGAATCGTCTATCATCACAATCCGCTTGCCGCCCACCGCCTCCCTGATGGCATTTAATTTTACCTGTACGCTGCTCTCTCTGCTCTTTTGTCCCGGCTTGATAAACGTTCTGCCGATATAAGTATTTTTTACAAAGGCCTGTCCGTAGGGAATACCAGACTGCAGCGAATACCCAAGCGCCGCCACATTTCCCGATTCCGGCACGCCCACCACAAGATCCGCTTCCACCGGACTGTCCATGGCAAGATATTTTCCGGACAGGATTCTGGACTGATAGACACTGACACCGTCAAGTCTGCTGTCCGGCCTTGCAAAATAGATATACTCAAAAATGCATCTGCCCTGATCCTCCGGCCTGATACACATGCTCCTGTCCGACTCAATCCCTTTTTCAGGACTGATGGTCACGATCTCCCCGGGTTCCACGTCTCTGATAAACTCTGCGTCTATGGTATCAAGCGCACAGCTTTCCGAGGCAAGGATATAGGTATTGTCCCTCTTCCCGATGCAAAGTGGTCTGAAACCGAAAGGATCTCTCGCCCCGATCAGTTTCCTCGGCGACATGATCACCAGCGCATAGGCGCCCTTTATTTTCGCCATAGCGCGCCCCACAGCCTCCTCTACGGTTCGCGAGTTTAACCGCTCCCTCGCCACATGATAGGCGATTACCTCAGAATCAATAGTAGTCTGAAAGATCGCCCCGGTATACTCCAGCTCTCTCCGAAGCTCCGGCGCGTTCACCAGATTCCCGTTGTGGGCAAACCCGAGCGTTCCCTTCACATAATTCAGTACGAGGGGCTGGGCGTTCTCCCTTGTGGAAGAACCTGCCGTGGAATATCTCACATGTCCCACACCGATATCCCCCGCCAGCTTTCCCAGCTTTTTTGCGCTGAAAGATTCATTCACAAGTCCCATGTCCCTGCTTAACAGAACCTTACCCTTTGGGCCGTTCGTATCGGAGACTGCGATACCGCAGCTCTCCTGCCCTCTGTGCTGCAGGGATAACAGACCATAGTAGATCGTCTCCGCCACATTCCCGCCGTCAAAGTCATAGATGCCGAAAACGCCGCATTCTTCCCGCAGATTATCATTTAACTCTTCCTGTACAAAAATATCTCCCGGCATTATTCCAATCCCAATCTCTTAAATACTTCGTTATAAGCTTCCTCCACATTTCCCAGATCTCTGCGGAAACGATCCTTATCCAGTTTTTCGTTCGTATGTACATCCCACAGCCTGCAGGTGTCAGGGCTTACCTCATCCGCCAGAATGATCTCTCCGTGGTAACGGCCAAACTCGATCTTAAAGTCGATCAGTTTCATGTCCGCCTGTAAAAAATAAGCTCTCAACACATCATTGACCTTGAATGCATACTTTTTAATCGTCTCGATCTCCTCCCAGGTCGCCAGATCAAGGGCCACCGCAAAATAGCTGTTGATCAGCGGATCTCCCAGATCGTCATTCTTGTAGGAAAATTCTATAGTGGGAATCGTCAGCTGTGTTCCCTCCTCCACGCCGAGTCTCTTCGAAAAAGAGCCCGCCGCCACATTTCGGATAATCACCTCAAGCGGTACGATCTCCACTTTTTTCACAAGCGTCTCGCGGTCGCTTAATTCTTCAATATAATGCGTAGGCACACCCTCTTTTTCCAACATCTGAAATACTTTGTTTGTCATGCGGTTGTTGATCACGCCTTTTCCGACGATGGTCCCCTTTTTCTCACCGTTAAAGGCGGTGGCATCGTCCTTGTAGTCCACGATCAACTGATCTGCATTGCCGGTCTTAAATACTTTTTTTGCCTTTCCTTCGTAAAGCTGCTCCAGTTTTTCCATAGTTTCTCCTCTCAAAAATCTGGTTTGAAACACAAACCGACTTACAAACGCTTCCGTCTGCTTTGCAGGCGCTGTGCTCCTGTCCCGCCGATTTTATTTTGGCGGCTTCGTTCCGGTTGTCCATCCATTATCATAACCCATGAACCATTTTTATGCAACTAAAGTATTACAGTTTTCTTCTGCGTAACTATTCAGCCTTCGGCCTCATAGTTACAGAATCCGGCCTATGAAAGTTCGCCTTACGGCGAAAAGGCCGGATTCTATTCAAGCCTATGCGCTTTCTTAGAGCTGAACTGTTACCTGCGCCGCCTCTGTGCCGCCTCTTTCTGCTTCCTCTCATACTCCGAGATCAGTTCCAGGATCTCCTCCCTGTACTTCGGATATTTCCCGCTGATCTCCGTCACTTCCGTCTGGGCAGCGGCCGCCAGCTGTCTGTTATAATCCATCTGCTCTCTGAGAACTTTTCTTCGCCCTACAAGTTCCTGGCGCAGCCTGGTCATTTCCTGTTCCTCCAAAACCGCACCCACCTGATGCAGCCAGACACTTGTGTCCCGGATACGCGCCTGCCGCAGCAGTCTCAAAAATTCCTTCTGGTAATAATCATAGTCTTTGGACGCCTTCTCCATCCGCTCCCGCTCTGCTTTTTCTTCTTCGTATCTCTCCCGGAGGGACTGTAGCTGCGATGCATTTTTTACCTGAAATTTCATGTAGAGATAGTCCAGCAGATGCTTATTATTTACATAGCGGATCTTCACGGTGTTTTGCAGCAGAATCAGACGATTGATATCTTTCTCCACCCGAACGATCTCCTGCCCCGCCTCTCCATGCCGTAAAAAAAGTTTGAGTATCACCACCGCCGCAATAAAGACCACCAGCACATACCCTATTTTCGTATCAAACCGCAGCGTCACCTGCAATACAAACAGCACGATCAGGCAGACCACCAGCGCGATAAAACAAATTCCGGCTATGCCGGAAGCATTTTTCAGCTCCCGTTCCAGCTCATCCCTTCTGTACTCATAGGCATGCCGCTCTCCATTTAACCGCCGCATATCACTTTTCACTAATTTCTGGTAATCTTCTGCCTCTCTCAGCTTTTTAATGCCATCCTGCACGTCACCTTCCACTTTTTCCATTCTCGAAAAATCTTCTTCCGATATACGGTTCTTCTTTCGCTCGTAGCCGTTTTGTGTCTCTTTCAGCTCATTCAGTTTCTCCGCTGTCTCCCGGATATCAAACTGTATTTCCTCCGGTGATCTCTCCAGTTCTTCAATATCCGTCAGATGGGATGTCACCATATTGTATTCATATTCCAGATGATGCAGCTCCCTCTCCGCATCGGCGATCTGTTGCAGACAGTTTCCGATATACTGCTCCCGCTCGCCTTTATTATGCATGTTGACTTTTTCCCGATGAAAAGCAGGAAGGACCTGTTCAATCCCATCCTCCATATCATAGGGAGCACTCTCTTTTTTCCCGAAAATTCTCTTCCAGGGAAGTATGATTCTTTCCTTTAAACTCATGGTTGCGCCACCATCTCTCTGTATTTTTTCTGCATTTGCGCCAGCTTCTCTGAAACAGTCGTATAGTAAACGGTATCCCGTTTTTCCAAAAGTTCCGTCAATTCTCTGCAGGCATCCGAATTCTCATATTCCTTCTGTACCATTCCCATACGCTTTTCCACCTCCAGCGATGATTCATACCACTCCTGATGTTCCGCTATAAAGGCAAGATAGTCCCCCTCTGAAAGGCTCATACGCAATGCTGCCAAAAAGGATACGGCTGCCTCCCCATTTTCCGGATTCTCCTGACAGGCCATTTGAAAGGCCTCCGCCGCCTCCTGAAAGGAAAACAGTCTGCAAAGTGCAACGCCTTTATTGTGAAAAAGCTCTGACCGCATTACATGATTCATGGAAGGCATTTCTTCCAGCACCTTTTCATATTCTGTGACAGCCTGGGCATACCGCCCGTTCTCAACCAGATAATCGGCAAAGTTTTTTCTTCTCGTGGAAGCATCCATATCTGCTCCCAGACGCAGCAGCTCTTCCGTCTCTTTTCGTTTCTTTTCACTGCCATAATGAGCGTATTCCAGTATCATCCCCACAAATGCGCTGGGGGAGCCGTTTTTACTGACCAGCTCATAGAGCGGTCTGGCAAGATTTTTAAGCCCGCACTCCGATTCCAGCCATTTCACCAGACCTACATCTAAAAGCCCCCTGTCTAACAGAAATGTATTCTGGCAAAATGCATAACAAAGTTCTTCCACACAATATACTGATATATTTGCCTGCGCCATATAATAGGGAATCTCCGCATAGTTCCCCACCGTCTCAATCAGTCTTCCCATCTCTTTACTCTCTCCACCAGACATCGTCTGCACGCTTCGCATGCAGCTTTATGCCAGCCAACATCTGCATGCTTCGCATGCAGCTTTATGCCAACCAACGCCCGCACGCTTCGCGTTCGGGCTTATGCTAACCTTATATCCTGTTCCCAGGTCTGCCCTGTAGCCGGATAAATCTCGCCAAACCCCAAATCTTCTGTAACTATATGAAGGGTGTCCGCATCCCGCATCGTTATGGCCAGGTGCAGCCTTGTAGTTCCCCCAGGTCTTTCCGGCAGCCCAGTGAGTTCTATTTTTTCATGACGGACCGGATATTTCCCTGCTGCTTCCCGCTCCGGAAACACATTGGTCAGGGGTGTCACCATCAGCTGAAAGCTGTTTCCCGATTCCAGATAAAATTCCTTTTCATATATAATATCATACCAGTTAACACCGGCATCTAAAATCGCAGCATAAGTCTCTTTCTCTTCTCTGACCACCTGCAGCCCGATATTTGCCTTCAACTTTTCTCTTCCCAGAAAAATATATTCCTTCCCCTCTTTTGTAGCGCAGAATCTCTCATAAGCGCCGAATGCCGCCCCCTTACTATAAAGGTTATTCCCTTTAAAAACTCTCCGCCCTCTGCAGATATACTGCAAACTGCGGTCAGCCCAGTCTTCCTGAAAGCAGCTCCCGACTAAAAACACTGAGCCAATCGTCCTGTTTTGGAAAACCTCTATCACATTCTCCATAACATACTGATCCAGAGATTCCATCTGTCCTCTTTTCTCAAACTCCTCCTCCGACCACAGGGGCTGTCTGCACTCCGGATACTCTTTTACATTCACAAAAGACACCACCGGCGTAGTCCGTCTGTTCCATTCCAGGAGGTAAACCTTTAATGTCTCCTCAAAATCCAGGATGACCGAACCGGACAATCGAAATTCCGGCGACTGATGCAGCAGATAATAATAATAGCTTTCCTCGTAGTTCTGAAATAATACTTTAGTGCCCACAAATCCAAGTGCATCCACCACCTGCTTTATCACTTCGATTACCCGTCCATCGGATCTGTTTGCCGTAAACATCAGAATTTCTATTTTCTCCGGGGGGGCAATGACACTGAACAGGCCGAAACACTTTTTGACAAAAAGCGTCAGCAACGTCAGGGCATCGTACTCCACGCCCTCCACCACAGTTTTTTTTCCATCCAGCGCTCCGGAAAACAGATTCTCCACTAAAGTGCCCTCTCCCGTTCCACCAGCCTGCAGGGCCTCTCTGCCGTAAAGCCACTGATTGCTCCCTTTCCGCTTACAGAGCACCGTAGGAATATTGTAACGTTTTGTCCCGGCCACCGCGGGCACCGTCTCTGCCTCGGGCTGCTGTATGCTGCAGTAACTGATCTGGGCGTCCCGATCCCCCAGATCAAAGCCTACCATATATTTATTGTTTTTTTCCGTATTATTTCTTATTTGCATAAACTGAACAACTCTTTCTGCATGATATCTGTCTTTTCATATTCCTTCAGCATATGATCTAACGTATCATAATCCTGCAGCGCCTCCGCTATCACAATATCATTTAACAGCTGGAAACGGCTTCCCTGCACATCGATCTCCAGATCCCCTCTGGATATACTCCCACTGCCGGTAATCTCCTCTTTCGTTCCATCTTCATCCTCATATTTATCCACAGTATAATAGAGCAGTCTTTCTCCGAAAAACAGGACAAACGTACTGCTGAAAACACCTTCAAAAATTTCCTTCATCTCCGTTTTCCGGTATTCCTCAGCTCCCTCCTCCCTCATATAATACAGAAAAACCCTTCGTCCCGGTTTTGTCCTGTACTCCAGAACTGTTTTATCGCACAGGCGACGAATCCTGGGACAAATATCAGCATACTCCAGAAAATAGGGCAGAACGATTCCTTCATCCATCAGCTGTTCCAGGCTGTCTGCCAGATTTTTTTCGGTCTCTCTCCGCATTCTGTGCCTGTTCTCGGCATAATATCGTGTATAAGCCAGTGTACAGACTTTCTGCATCTGCTCACCCAGCCTTATAAAACGCCCCAGCTCCTCAAAAAATACGGGCTCGGTCACTTTATCCTTAACAAAATACTCATAACAGCACCTGGTCAGAAAAGCCTTCTCCAGCGAATGATCCGTCTCTTTCTCCACCGCCTTACCAAAAATATCCGCCACTTCCCCTACATGGCACCCAGAATACAGTATCTGTCTCAGAATTTTCTCACTGAAACTATGTACATCCATCCCCTTTTCCGCTGCGGCTTTCCAGATATCCCGCAACAGTTTCGTACTTCCCTGAAAGTATTCCATCAGATATTGAAGCGTCACCATATCCGCCTTCCCTTTCTGAAAGGCAAAAAAGCATATGGACAACACCGTTTCTTCCTCCATCTGGTTGGAATGCTGTATTATTTTGGAGGCAAGCCGGAGCAATATTTTGGGCGCCATACCGTTTACACCGTATTCCTTTATCCACGCCAGTGCTGTCTCCAGTCTGTCCCGCAGCGTCAGATACTGAATCATCTCACCCCTTCTCGCTGCATCTAACAAAGATGGGGGAACCCTTTCCAGGAAAGTATCTAACTCCTCCATCCTGTCATTATCATAATAGAACTTTGCCATACCCGGGATGATGCTCTGCTTATAATCAGCAGTCACCTCATCATGTTCAAAGATCGTCTCGTAACGCTTTATGTTTTCCGCCGTGATTCCCGCTATATGGCGGCCGCAGAGATATGTCTGCAGGGAGATCGTTCGAAAATCCCTCTCCTGCGCCTGTGAGATCAGTTTTTCATCCATAAAAAGGCGCTCTGTCTCAAATTCTTCTTCGGGTATATAACGATTTCCGACACTGTCCTCCAAAAGCAGCGTATACTCTTCCCCGTAGACAGGCAAAATAGCCTGCCCGTCAGTCAGCATAACACTTCTCTCCTTCTTCTCTTTTGTATACAGCAGGATCAGTTTCCGCATGCGGCTGTCCGTCGTCTTTACACGCACGGAAAAAAGTAACGGCGCCAGCTTTTCGCCGGCCTCCTCCAGCATGACATCTCCTGTAATCACCTTTTTGTACAAACAGGCAAGATGCCTGTTTATAAGCCCCCTCTGAATCATCTGTACCACAAATTCCTGTATATGAAATCGTTCTTTATCATACAGATCCGGCAGCTCCGCTCTGTATTTCAACAGGGAGGCATACAGATAAGCACTTCTCTCCCAATCCAGATTGTTGTGATAGGCAAAGTACATATAAATCACTTTCGGCAGTTTATTTAACTCCTCCATATCCAGACTGTACATATAGTACTCGTATAATTTTGTGATCCGCAGGTTTTCTTCCACCCCCGCAGCATACCAGGGAAAATCTTCCCGCCCCCGGCAGTTTCTGCGAATCAGCAACGTACAGATATTCTGCAGCGTCTCAGAGTCCGGCTTCTTCTCATAACTTTTTTTCAAAATCTCCAGAAGCCCCCCGAAATTGTCCTGCTTTCTCGGTGCCAGATAATGAAGCTGCATGATGATCTCATCGGTCATCAGGTCATGCTTTGCCGCATAGCGCAGCATCTGCATCTCAAAAGCTCCCAGTTCCATAAACAGGGACGGCTCCGCCCGTATCAGCAAAAGAGCTTCTATATAAAAGACAGGACTGTTGCAGCCTCTCTCAAACTGCTGCCTGATGAACATCCACTTTTTTGCATAAGAGTGGCTGTATTCCGGCGCCAGATAAAGTAACAGCCACCCCAGGCGCCAGTTATCCGGCTCTTTCTCATAAGAGGACGCCACTTCCTCCGCGATCTGATTTACATAATTCTCATCTTTCCCCCGCAGTGTACTCAGATACAGATAATAGCACCAGATGGCCTGATCCATATCTCTGCTCTGCAGAATCGCATTGCGGGCCTGGTCCAACATCCATCCCGCTTCATTCTCCCTGCCCTCCGTAATCAGAAGATGGGCTCTGTACAGCTTGGGTTCCGGATCTGTGCTGTCTGCCTCCGCCCACTCATCCATAATCTCGTAGTTTCTGGCAAGCCAGCTCTTCGTACCGATCTTTCGCATACGGAAAGCTCCGTAATACTCCATCATTCTGATTAACAGTTCCTTCTTTTTTTTGTATAAAAGATCCTTTTTATACGCCTCATCCTCTATCTTCACTTCAATAGGAATGGACGTCTCCATAAAATTATTGTAGAAGCGCAGGCTTCCATAATTAAGCCCTGCATGCAGCTTTTCCCTGTCTACATAATAGAAAAACAGACAGCGGTTTCCCAGAAAATCGTCGTCGCTCAATGTCGTTTTATCCACAGAAAGAAAGGCTCCGTTCACTTCCACCTGCAGATGACTGTAGCCCCAGCCGTTTTTTGTAAGAAGCACTTCATGCCGCCCTATGCCTTCCTCCAAATCCGACAGACGCAGCTTATCTTCATCAATAATATAATTTACTTTCTGCTTTTTATGAATAGCGATCAGAAATTCTTCCACATTCCGCTCGTTTCCATAATGTCTGGAAAGGCCCTGATAGAGACTTTTATATTTTCTGTCACCATTCTCAAAAATCGCTTCAAAATCCGGCTGATAAAAAATCTCTACAGCCTCCGCCCAGTTACTTTTCGCCAGATTTGCAAAATGGAACAGATTTTTCATGGTGCCAAGACTGGTTGCCAGCGTTTTTCTGGATACCATCACTACAAAAGGAAGTTCATATTCCCCTTGATTACTGACTATATAAAAACATCCCTGCAGTACATCGCCGGTCTCCATACCTTTCCCATGGAAAACATAACCGATTTCTTCGCCTGTTCCAAAAAACTCCTTTGTCAGACATTCCATCCTGCCGTCAGACGCATAGACATATCCATTTGTTATATATCCCGGTTTTCCAATCAGATGAAAACTGCCCTCATAGTCTGCCCCTGCCTGCAAATCGATCTCGATCCTGCTCTCGGAAAACGCAAGCTCCCCGCTCTCATATTCAAATTTTCCTTCCAGAATTCTGTCAATAGTATCCTGCATATCTCTCAACCTCTTAGTTTAAGTATATATCAACGCTCTTCCTTTCGCAACAGCAAAGAGGGGGCAAATATTTGTTCCTGTTGTATAAATAGTTGAAATGCGCTATACTAAGGTGAACAAAGTTCACCTGCGAACAAAGTTCACCTGCGAGCTTCGCTTCGCGAACTCGAAATATCTTACAATAATCAATCAGATTGGAGAAATATCATGAATCTGTCGAAACCTTTAGTGGAATTACAGGGACTGACCAAAATATATAACGGCTCGAAGCTTGCGGTCAATCAGATGAATCTGATCATTCCAAGAGGTCGCATCATCGGTCTTCTTGGGCCTAACGGCAGCGGGAAAACCACTATGATAAAAATGATCAACGGGCTGCTCACACCTACTAACGGCAGCGTACTGATCAATGGTGAGCCCCCCGGCCCTGCTTCCAAGGCCGTTATTTCTTATCTGCCGGAACGCACCTATTTACCTGCAGGCATGAAAGTCCGGGATATCATCTCTCTTTTTGCACAGTTTTATCAGGATTTTTCCATAGAACGTGCCTATAATATGCTGCAGATGTTATCCATTCCGCCCACCGCGCAGCTGAAAACTCTCTCGAAGGGCACCAAGGAAAAAATTCAGCTCATCCTTGTTATGAGCAGACAGGCTCAGCTGTACATCCTGGATGAACCTATTGCAGGCGTGGATCCAGCAGCCAGAGACTACATTTTACATACAATTATGACAAATTATAATCACCAGTCCTCCATCCTTCTTTCCACTCATCTCATCTCCGATATTGAGGGAATTCTGGATGAAGTGATCTTTATCCGCTACGGACAGGCTATTATGCACGCCCCGGCGGACGCGGTGCGCAGGGCACACGGCAAATCGGTAGACGCTTATTTTCGGGAGGTATTCGCATGTTAAAGAAATTGATAAAGCAGGAGTGGAAAAGCTTCTTCCCCGCTCCCACGATCACCATGATTATCCTGGCAGTTGTCACCCTGATTATGATGAGTACCTTTATGACATCCTTCTGGGAACAGGACTCCAATATTTTTGTGGATCTGTTTGCCAGCCTTACGGTTCTGACCTATATTATCTGTCTGGCGGCACTTTCTCTCTGTGTCACGCTCTGTACTGTCATACGCTTTTATAAAAACTTCTTTACCGACGAGGGATATCTGATGTTTACCCTGCCGGTAAAAACTTCCGACCTTATCCTGTCCAAAACCCTGGTTGCTGTCATTTGGCGGCTTATCTCTTTCCTGTTTATCATACTCAGTGTATTTGGCATCGCTTCCGTTGGCGTCTCCTATCTGTCCGACACAAGCATTGTCCAGTTTTTTAAAGAATTTACAGACATGTTCGGTGAACTTTTTTCAGAGATGCAGACTTCCATGTCGATACCGCTCCCCCTGCTTTTTTTCTGGCTTCTCCTGATCGGAATCAGCACCTGCGTCTTTGATATACTGTTCTTTTATGCCTGCATCTGTCTGGGGCAGCTTTGGAGCAGACATAAGATTGGCGGCGCCGTTATCGCCTATTTTGCGCTGCGTTTTATTTTCCGCTTTTTCAGGCAGATATTTGCTATCCCCTTTTCCGATACTTTATATTACAACTATGATCTGGAGAACATCTCTGCAGGAACCTGGATCCTCGGAATGTTTATTACACTGCTCATCATGTGCGGGCTATGCGTTGCTCTGTACTGTATCTGTCATTTTATTATGAACAGAAAACTGAATCTCGATTAGACATTTGTTACTTGCTTTTCTCCCTATGTTACTGAGAGAAAGGGTGAAGCCGCACCCTTTTCGCTTCGCGGCTTTACCCTCTTTTTCTTCTGTCATAGTTTCTGTTTCTATAATGGAGTTTTTTTGCCTCATACATACAAAAGTCAGCTTCCTTTACCTGCCTGTCGATATCGACATTCTCCTTCTGCCAGACCTCGCCTATCGAAATACTGTATTCGCCGTCTCCCTGAAATTCCGCACTTAGTCCTTCCGCTTTCGCCTGAAACTGTTTCTCTTCCAAGTTCTCCAATAGTATGATAAACTCATCCCCGCCAATTCGATAACCGCATCCCGGGGCATACCTGTTAATTGCCTCTGCCGTTTTTCGGATCATCGCATCGCCGCGCTCATGCCCATAGGTGTCATTCAACTGCTTCAGACCGTTAATATCGATAAATATCACGCCCAGCGTTTCCGGCCTTCTCTCCTTCAGTTCATTGTATTTTCGCATATACTCATTCCGGTTTTTCAATCCTGTCAGCATGTCAATACAGCATGCCCGGCTCAATTCCTCAATCAGACGCCGTTTCTCCAGATCTGCCGTCACAAAATCCACAACCGAGCGAAGCAGCAGCATATCTCCATTATGTTCCGCCGGATTATCTACCCCCAAAAAACCGACAATATCATCATCCCACAAAAGAGGGGCCGCCATAAGGCTTTTAATCCCCTGTTTTTTCAAAATCTCGAAATCTTCCCGATCCTGAGATACATCATCCTCCAGCGCAGCAATATAGAACTCTCTCTTTTCATGGAACTTTTTTATCCAGCTCTCTATCACATGAATCTGCACATTCTGCAGCCTGTCTTTTTCTGTCCGTACTTTCTCAGCGCACCACTCAAAGGTATTGTTCATTGTACGCTTTCTCAGGTCAAACTCAAATATATAAGCTCTGTCTGCTTTATAATATTTACCGATCGTCTCCAGAAAGCAATTTAACGCCGTATTGATATCTTTTTCATAAACCAATATATGGAGGCTTTCTATCAGAATAGTTTCCAGAGAATCCTCCTGTCTTCCGTTTCGCATCTCTGCCATACCGTACTCCCCGTCTTTTCTGCTTTTATTCTTCTGTTCCCTGCTCCTACATATTCATTCTATATGATAAAGCGAAATTTGTACACTGTTTTATGAAATCAGCATATTTTACGACAAAATCAGCATTACTGCCTTCCGTTCTGCCTGTACTGCTTTCTGAGCGGGTATCAAACGGCAAACCAGTACTTTCCTCCTCAGTTTTCTGAAAACTCGGGCATGACATCCCGGAAATATAAAGGCAAAAACTGCCTCTGCAGCGCTCTGTTCTCCCGGCTCTGTATCGAAATAGTACGGCAGAACATCCGAAACAGATCCTGATAATATTCTTCCTGAGTGCTGATGCGGCTTCCCGCCTGATCATCCAGCTCCAGCGTATTCATCAGATACCACGTTTTGTTTCTTTCATGGAACAGCGCCTTTCTGCGGCTCATATCATAGATCAGAAAATTCTCAAGCGGCAGCCTGTCCGAAAAATGCGGTCCCAGATACATTAAAATATCATTTTTCGGATGGATCCTCGCTAAGAGTATACCGTTTTCCAATTCCTGAAACCGCAGAAATTCCAGTTCCCTGTGTATCTCACATCCCACATTTCTCTTCAGATCAAAGCACCTTGCCACATAAGGATCAGAAACTTTATCAAGCACTCTGAAACCCTGTTTCATCGAAAGTCCTGCCACGATCGTCTTATAGACGGCTTCTGCCTTATCCGGTTCACGGGAAGCCATGGCATAGCACAGGCATTCATAGACCTCCTCACCAAGCCTTTTACGCAATGTCCGTATCACTTTCCCGGCCTTTTCCATATCCGTCTTTGTCTCCCGGTATGTGCAGAATAACTCCATGTTAAAATATCCCGGCTCACAAATGCCTTCTCCGTCACCTGTATGCTCCTCTCTGCCGCCCCCCAAAAATTCCTGCCCGTTTTCCCTGTCACGGCACAGAGCAAGTCGTTCGGTAACCGCAAGCCTGCAATGGGTATGTCCAAGTCCCGAAGAAAGAGCCTCTGCCCATGCGTTATATACTCCCGTCAAAATACCTTCTATGCTGTTCTCACAGACAAATACTATTGTTTCCATCCCCAAACCTCTTTTTATATTCCTGCATCTTACCCGCCGGCCTGCCTCAGGAGCCCCGCCTGAACAGGCGTTGGCAACATTCCCGCCGACGTCACATCATCAAATAGCGATAACTGCTTAAACGTAACCTCCCTGCCGTCTATAAAGTCCGGCTGCGGCGGCCGCTTCTGATCCGTATCTAACAGATTTCTTGTGATATAGTCCTCCTCGATCTTCGTGCGGTACATCATCTTTCCATTGCAGCAGATAAAATAGAGCGCCCGCTTCAACACTACACCGATCTTTTTCAGATCATCAAACTGCAGCGAACCAAGCCTCCGGCCCTTCACGATCCGCTGAGCGGACTTCACCCCGATCCCCGGTACCCGCAGCAGCATTTCATAGGGGGCTGCGTTTACCTCCATTGGAAACAGTTCCAGATGACGCAGCGCCCAGTCGCACTTCGGATCCAGAAACACATTAAAATTCGGCCTTGCCTCCGACAAAAGTTCTCCCGCCTCAAATCCATAATAGCGCAGCAGAAAATCTGCCTGATACAGTCTGTGCTCCCGCAGAAGCGGCGGTCCGCCGGGCAGTGCCGGCAGCATTTTATCTTCATTCACCCTGACAAAAGCAGAATAAAACACCCGCTTCAGTGCAAACTTTTTATATAAAGATTCCGCCACGGAAACGATCTGATAGTCGCTCTCCGGCGTGGCGCCAATAATCATCTGGGTAGACTGCCCGGCCGGTACAAACTGAGACGCATGACGGTAAAGCGCCACCTCCTCTTTGCTGCTTATGATGCCGTTCTGAATCTGACGCATTGGTTTTAAAATTGTACCCCGGCTCTTATTGGGGGCAAGATTTCGAAGCCCTTCCCCTGTGGGCAGCTCCAGATTCACACTCATCCTGTCCACCAAAAGCCCCAGCCTGTAAATAATTTCGGGAGCAGCCCCGGGAATGGCCTTCACATGAATATAACCTTCAAATCGGTGCATATTGCGCAGCTTCCAGATCGCCGTGTAGATCAGTTCCATCGTATAGGTCGGATCCTTTATGATGCCGGAACTTAAAAACAGCCCTTCAATATAATTCCGCTTATAAAAATTCATCGTCAGTTCGCAGATCTCATCCGGCGTAAACGCTGTCCGTTCCACATCGTTGCTGCTTCTGTTAATACAGTATTTACAGTCGTAAATGCAGTAATTTGTGAACAGAATTTTCAGAAGCGAAATACACCTTCCGTCGGCGGAAAAGCTGTGGCAAATGCCCGCAAGCTTCGTATTTCCCATACCCTTTCCGCTGCCTTTCCTCTCCACGCCACTGCTGGTACAGGCCACATCATACTTGGCCGCATCCGTCAGGATCCGCAGTTTTTCCATGACGGACAGCTGCCCGGTCCGGTCTGCGGATATTATATTTCCCCGTCTCACGCACTCTCCCGGTAAATATCCACCCATTTCCCGCGAAGCAGCCAGGACTTCCGCATCACTCTTCTTCGCATCATTTTCTGCAATAGCTGAACACACTATTTCTTCTTTTTCAAACATACGTTCCCTCATTTCCATGATAATATCATAGAACGCAAGTTCGATTATGTCAAGAGAAATTTTCCCATTTTCAAAAAAATCGGGCAGAGGAAATTTTCTCCCTGCCCGCGCAACGTATCAACGGCATACTTCCATGCCTTAAACGCATGCATTTGAACCTGTTTTTCCCTTTTATGAAAATAACCGCATCCGGATCTGCTCCCTTCTGCTACAGTTAAACTTCTCAAAAATATTAGAGATATGTTTTTTCACCGTAGCCTCTGAGATACAGAGATTTTCCGCTATCTCGCCGTTGCTCATCCCCTGGCAGATCAGGATTGCTATCTCACATTCCCTTTTTGTGAGACCCATCTGTTCAAACCGAATATAACTCTCACTGGCACTGATCTCCCGAATTCCACCCTTTTCTCCGTCCACTTCTTTCAGTTTTTCTCTGCCGGTCTGTTCCGCAAAAATCGTCCAGACACAGATGCCATATAAAACGGGCCGCAGGCACAGCGCAAGCTCCGGCAGAACTTCCCCCGTATCCCGCATTCGCTCCATCGCCGTAAGACATAGCAAAAAACTTTCCAGGAAACTGGCAAAAAGACCGCACTGCGAGATACGCCTCATTCTCTGTCCCCAGGTTTCCGCCTCCCCTTTTTCGCCAAAAGACGGAAGGCACATAAGCCCTGTACCAAGAACCCATATCAGAAACTGTTTCCCGTCGAACAGCCTTTCTATCCGAACCTCAAAGAAAAACGACAGCAGAAAAACATAGCAGGCAACAGCAGCACATTTTTTTATCACTTTTACCATGGTAGCGCACCTCTCCATTTACTGCCTGCTCCCGTCAGGATATCGATTCTTTCTGCTGTACTTCTTTCTGCTGTGCTTCTTTCTGTCCGGCCTCCTCCCCTTCTGTTCCTCTCCATTTAACTTCTTTTCGCTCCGGTACACCCTGCAGCTCCTCATCCTTCTCCGGACAGGATGGTATATATTCCAGGATCCTCTGTTCTAACTTACCCCGGATCGGCATAAACAGCAGACTAACCACCATAGCGTACAGCATAATAAGAAGCGACATGGATATCATCGGACCCAGATAGGAGGGATCCGACATATTGTGCAGAAGAACCACCAGTTCCATCAGCGTCACAAAGATGCTGCTGTATATGGAAATTTTTATCATCATATCCACCGCTAGCTTCGCCCTTTTCAGTTCTAACATCGCAGCCTCTTTCCGCTTTCCCAGAACCAGCCTGATCGCATTGTTCAAATCCTTTAAAAGCCCTGCAGAAAGCATGATCGGAACAACCAGAATCACTAAAAGCGCCATACTTATCACGTCCACAAAACCAAAGATACTGATGGGATTCACGAACTGAATCACAATAAAACATAAAATAACAGCTGATACAGATAATAAGTACATAACGTAGTCTCCTTTTCTTTTCTGATATTTGACAGGTTCACAGTATTTACAGGTACGTTGACGGATACATCTCCCTGCCTGATCTCTCCGCCGTTTTCTCATATCCGGATCCTGTACCTGATACGATTATTAACATACTTCCGCATAAAATACCATACTACTTTAGTTGTATTTTCGTGATATTTCCATAGCAATCAGGCAGGAAAATGCCATTCTCCATTGTTTGCATCCCTGCCCGCCGCACAGGGTCCGTCAGTTCTGCGGACTTACTTTCTCCGGACGCTCCTGCTCGCACGCGACCCGTGCGCCGCCTTAGCGGCATATTTCCTCTGCACGGGCCTGTGCATAAAAACAGCAGGGAACCGCTTTCAAATTCCCTGCCTGTCCATCTTTCTGCAGTCCCTGCCCCATGCCGCTCCTGCTCTGCTCATAAATCACGCGCCTATACTCTCTGCTTCACTTTATCCGCCACCAGAATATGATATCCTGCTTCCTGCATTTCCTCCACATATTCTTCTTTAACCGAACTGTCTGTGATGATCGTCACGTTATCCACGTGGTTTAACACTTTCCTTGGTGAGGTTTTCCCGAATTTTGAAAAATCCGCCACGGCACATACTTTGGAGGCCACTTCCGCATACAGGTTTTTCATGTTTACCTCTTCCCCCAGCGGAATAGTGATTCCTACTTCCTTATCGATTCCCGTCACACCGGCGAAATACAGATCCGCATGGATATCCTTCAGCGCACTTCTGTAGAGTTCTCCCGTAAAAGAACCCCTCTGTGCATTGTAAAATCCGCCGATACAATACAGATTCACCAGCTCCGACGCAGAAGTAATATTCACGATCTCCAGAGAAGAAGAAATGATAGTAACCGGTATTTTCCACTCCACAACAGCTCTCCCGATCTCGGCACAGGTGGAACCCGTATCAAGAATGATCGTATCGCCTGCGTGTATCATATGGCTCACTATGTATTCCGCTATCTCTTTCTTTTCCTGCGCATAAAGTATTTTCCGGTTATGTATGGAGATATAGGGAGCCTTTTCCATTTTGACAGCCCCTCCAAAAGTGCGGTAAAGTTTTCCCAGAGTTTCCAGATATGCCAGATCATTGCGCATTGTCGATTCACTGCATCCAAGTGTGGCACAAAACGTGCTGACCGATACCGAACCAAACTCATCCAAAAGCTCCAGTATTCTCTCCCTTCTTATCTCTGCCTTGGTTTTCTCCATCAACATATGGTTCTATAACTCCCGCTTCGTCCTGTTTTCCTTCACCATATAACAGGCTCCCATAACACCCGCCATGGTGTATAACTTTCCTATTATAATATCACATTTCTGTACTTTATGCATCAATAATTTTTCCACGGACACGCGCAGCGGGGAAAGCAGCACTTCCCCCATACCGGATACGCCGCCGCTTAAAACAATACATTCCGAGTTGAACAGATCGATCAGATTGACCAGTCCGGTGGTCAGTTTTTCCACAAAAATATCCCTCACTCTCAGGCTGGCAGGATCCTCTTTCAGACAACCGTTGTAAATCATTTTTCCGTCTATTTTCTCCGGCTCCCCTCCCGCATACCGCAGCAGAATACTGTCCGGATACTGTTTTGCAAGTTCTTTCGCATATCTCACCAGAGCCGTGGCGCTGCACAAACTCTCAAAACATCCCCTCTTCCCACAGACGCACTGTACACCGCCATTTTCGATCACCAAAGTATGCAAGTATTGTGGAAAATAGAATGGATGATGAGAGCTGTACGATAGAAACAGTACTCCGAGATAATGCCAAGATATTAGAACAGTGTCAAATTTACAAGGTTAACTATCTTCTTATTGATGATGAATATCAAGTTGACATTGAATTCTTTAGGTTAGAATCGATGATGGGGTAAACGAAAAAGCAGTTTTGGCATTCCAGTGAACTGCCCCTTCGTTTACACCATTTTCGATTTGACCTAATTGAACAAAGTGAGCGTCCGGGTAGCTTCTACCTATGGACTTTCAATCTTTTGTTCTTGCCCATGATTATACAGGATTTTCTGTGCGGAAGCTATAGAAATCAAGTAATTCCAGATAAATGGGCATAACAATAAAACCTCAAACTTTGAGGCTTCAGAAAACGTATGAAAGAATAAGATTTTAACATCTTTGTGGCATTCGAAGCTGTGGTTTTCCAAGATGCCCACCACAGGCTTTACACACACAAATATTTATCCCATAAAGCTGTTTTAATATTTCCGGCATTTCCTTACCTCGAAGTTTCGAGAGATACTTTTGGCATCCAAGAAGATTTCGGCACAAAGTAAGTTTCTTGCTTTTAGTACGGGAGCATAACAAACCATAATGCCGAATCCTGACAAAACGTTTTGGCGGCACATGCATCAGAAACCGTCGTATAAATTCAACACCAGAAAGGACCAGTTCTTTCCATTGTCCTTTGTTCCGGTAATCTTTTACATAAAAAGTAATGTTTTCATCATCCATGCAGATGATGCGGTGATTGCTGATGGCAATCCGATGGGTGTATTTTCCCAGATAATCAATCACAGACTGTGCGCCGTTAAAAGTTTTCTTACAATAAGGAATCCACTCCGCAGAGTAACAGGAATTAAGCAGTTCTTTAAATGCATAGTGGTTGCGGTATTTTCCGGCTGTCCCATGAAACTCAAGCTGACCGGTTTCCCAAAGCACTTTCAATTCTTCCATGTATTTTCCACGGAATACTTTGGAAATGATCCGGACTGGAAGGAAAAATTCAGTGCCGTTATCCTTCCATTCATTTTTGGGCGTCAATCCTCCGCCGAGCAGTATTGTGTGGATATGGGGATGAAAGTTCATTTCAGAACCCCATGTATGCAGGATGCAGATATATCCAACAGAAGCACCAAGATGCTTGGGGTCAGCAGCCAGTTCACGGATTGTAGCAGAAGCAGCGTGATACAGTGTGTCATACAGTTGCTTCTGATTACTGTAAATAACCGGATTCAGGATATCCGGAACTGTAAATACGAGATGGAAGTAAGGTGCATCAAGCACGTCCTCTCTGCGGGCATCCATCCACATTTCCTTTGGAACAGCCTGGCACATGGGACAACAACGGTTACGGCAGGAATTATAGTGAATCTGAACAGCACCACAGTCTTCGCATATACTGACGTTTGCACCATATGCCCCGGTTTTGCAGTTCAAGATGTTCCGAGCGACTTTTGCCTGTTCTGGAGAAGGAGAATACTTTTCAAGGTATGCCGGATAAAAACACTGGAAAATATCCTGAATGGTGGGCTTATTCATAGTCCGCGCCTTCTTTCCTGTCAAATGGGCTTTGGATTCCCATGAGGGATTTATTGCTGACATGGAGATAAACTTCCGTAGATTTTGGGTCACGGTGTCCAAGCAGTGCCTGAATATTCTGTCGTTCTACTCCCTGCTCCATCAGATGAGTTGCAAAGCTATGACGGAGAGAGTGTGGCGTTGCATTCTTTGGAAGTCCAGCATCGGATACTGCCCGTCGCATCACTTGCTCCAGTGTATTGACTGTCAGGTAATTACCGGTAAATTTATTAGGAAACAGGATTCCACGGGGACGTCCTTTCTCAAACCAGTATTGTGTAAGGATGTCCAGACACCGTTTGGAAAGAATCGTATAGCGATCCATCCGGTTTTTTGTATCCCGGACATGGATCTGCATATTTGTACGGGAGATATCATCATAATGCAGATGGATTACTTCGGAAACACGCATTCCGGAAGAATACATCGTTGCAAACATAGCTTTATATT
>OFGZ01000692.1_pt1 | contig 23042 bp, 20 predicted proteins | sample 1521871 | NCBI WGS metagenome assembly OFGZ01 (sample SAMEA3504091, study PRJEB24116) | mouse gut metagenome | biome: mouse gut; feature: mouse-associated habitat; material: faeces | place: Denmark | collected 2011
GCAACTTGGGGGAATTTTCAAACAGTTAGATAACCTTATCACCCTTCATCAGCGTGGGTTGATTAAAATACAAGGAGATAAAAATGGCAAAAAAAGAAGTTTCAGAAGAATTGTTCAGCGATTATTTTGAACGCTGGATAAGAGTTTACAAGGAAGGAGCGATTAGAAAAGTTACGATGAACAAATATTTGTTAGCTCATTCGTGGCTTAAAAAATTAATCCCTGACTTAAAGATGTGTGATATGGATAGAACTGCATACCAACGGTTGTTGAATGATTATGCTAAATTCCATGAACGCCAGACAACTATGGATTTTCACCATCAACTCAAAGGTGCGATATTGGATGCGGTCGATGAGGGGCTGATACCTCGTGACCCTACCCGAAAAGCAATTATTAAAGGCAAGGAGCCGCGGGAAAAGAAACCCAAGTATCTGAGTCAATTTGAACTGCACACCTTATTGGTGAATCTTGATTTAAAAGGCGATGTAAATTGGGATTGGCTGATTTTATTGGTTGCTAAAACGGGGATGCGGTTTTCGGAAGCCTTGGCAATTACGCCGAAAGATTTTGATTTTTCGCACCAGGCTCTGTCAATTGGAAAGACGTGGGATTATAAAGGCAAAGGAGGTTTTCTGCCCACCAAGAATAAAACCTCCGTCCGCAAAATCCAAATAGACTGGCAGACAGTCGTGCAGTTTTCGGAATTGGTCAAGAATAAACCCGAGGATGAACCGTTGTTTGTGGGGTGTAAAGTATACAATTCCACGGTTAACGACGTGCTGAGAAGGCGGTGTAAGTTAGCGAGGATTCCAACAATTTCTATCCACGGATTGAGACATACCCATGCGTCGCTTTTGTTGTTTGCCGGGGTATCCATTGCAAGCGTGGCGAGAAGGCTGGGGCATGCAAGTATTAATACTACACAGAAGACATACTTGCATATCATCCAGGAATTAGAGAACAAAGATATAGACCTGGTAATGCGGGCATTATCAAGTCTATAATACATAACGCTGACGGATGATAAGGTTCAAAGAACGGTCGCAGAAGTGCGATCGTTTTTTGTGCTTGTACAGCTTGTAAAATCCGTCTAACTATGCTATAATTAAAAGCGAGGTGAAACGATGAAAACAGAAGAGAAACGTATTTGGGGCATACATACGCAGGACGATAATTTATTCTTGCAAGATAAAACGATAGCAGTTGGCTGGAGAGCTATGGGGGATTTATCCCAAATTGAGAACAGCAGGGATGCGTTCAAAAAGAAATATGCTGAAACTTATCCCGATAAGCCGAAACAATCTATAGCAAACGGCGTGGGTATGCTATATCGTTTTTGTCACGAAGTCCAAATTGGTGATTATGTCGTTTTTCCGTCCAAATCGAACAGAATGGTAAATCTGGGGGTTGTTGAGAGCGACTATATTTTTAACCCCGAAGCGCATTGGGAATATGTGCAACAACGAAAGGTAAAATGGTTAAAACATTTACCAAGGACAGCTTTTTCACAGGGGGCGTTGCATGAAATCGGTTCGGCAATGTCTTTCTTTACCGTGAAAAATTATAGTGATGAATTTTTGGAGGCATTGAGCGCAAAAACCGTTAAGCCGATATTTGCAGAAACCGAGGAAGAAGATGAAACCGTTGCGGCCACCGCCGATGATATCATAGAAAGCACAAAAGATTATATATTAAAAGAGCTTAGCAAGAATCTGAAAGGATATGATTTTGAGAATTTTGTCGCAGATTTACTAAATGCGATGGGATATCGTACAGAGCAATCTCCTCATGGTGGCGATAGCGGAAACAATCCTTGAAGGGCGCAATGCGTGAAGGGGATTACGGCTTGTTTGTTACGTTATCTAACTATACGAAAAATGCGCAGAAATACTTGGAAAATACGCCTATAATACGCGGTATCAACGGAACGGAACTCGTAGAATTGATATTGAAATATTATGATAAACTGAACGATAAATATAGAAAGATGATACCGCTTAAAATGGTATATATCCCTGTTGCGAAAAGTGATAACGAAGAAAATTAATCTTTTTGAAAGATAATACAACTCGGAAAGACCGCATACAATGCGGTCTTTTTTCATTGGCGCAGGTATGCCATTTTTTACACCTATATTTTATAAAATGTAATATGAAACTATATTTATGGAGGAACAAATGAAGTACGGTGAATGGCTTACTGAATGGCTAAATAGCTATATAAGGATATCGGCAAAACACAGAACAATTGAACGCTATTCGGAAATTATTAATAATCATTTAATCCCGTCTGTTGGAGATATAGAATTGCAGGAATTAACGCCAATTATATTGCAGAAGTATATCTCGGAATTACTTAAATGCGGCAATAAAAGAACTGGGGCAGGGCTATCTTCGAGTGCAGTCAATTCAATTATTACCGTCATACAGAACTCACTACATACGGCATACAATTTGCGTTATATCAATGATATGGTGGGGGATAAGCTAAAAAGACCCAAGGTAGTAGAGAGGCAAATTGAATGCTTCTCTGTGGCGGAACAGAAGCAGATAGAGCAAGCGGTCAGAGACGGGGAAAAACCGTATATGTTGGGTGTCCTGATTTGCCTTTACACGGGTTTGCGAATAGGTGAATTGTTAGCTCTTGAATGGAGCGACATAGACTTTTCAAACGGTACGCTGATGGTGGATAAGACGTGTCATTATGGTGTAAATCTAAATGGGCAATTTGGTCGGATTGTAGACACTCCGAAAACCAAAACATCAATAAGATTAATACCATTGCCTAAACAGCTCATCCCTCTAATGAAGGAGCATAAAAAAATCCCCTCAAAGCTTGTAATAAGCAAAAATGGTGAGGGGATTTCAAACAGAACATATCAGCGGAATTTTGAATCGCTTTTGAAATCGTTAAATTTGAAGCACAGAGGGTTTCATGCTTTAAGGCACACGTTTGCGACGCGGGCGTTGGAATGTGGTATTGATGTTAAAACGCTATCAGAATTGCTAGGGCATAAATCACCAGCCGTAACCCTAAAAAAATATGCTCATACCTTTTTAATTCATAAAAAAGAGATGATGAATCGCCTTGGAAAACTACTCTCTTAAAAAATTAAAGCAGCCGTTCAGATATAAGAATGACTGCTTTTTCTATTATCGAATAATGACGCCTAATAGTATATTAGGTGTCAATATTGCTAAAGCATTATATCATATTTCGGCAAAAAACACAAGGATTTGAGATAGCCTTCCCTTAACAAGTCATAACATTTTACCTACTATCATTTGTTAGGTGACAATTTTTCTTAATTTATTACATTTTATCCGACCGTATAACACCTAATATACTATTAGGTGTATAGATTAAGCAATGGGCTTACATCTAATGAAAAATAGAAACAAACAAATATTGTAAAGCTTGTTAAGGAGAATTCAATGGGAGCAGGGAAACAGCATAAAGAAATATGTAAAAGATTGGCTTCCATTATTGTACCAATTTACAATTGCAGAAAATATTTAGAAAATAATTTGGATTATTTTATTAATCAAACATATGAGAATTGCGAATACATTTTTGTGAATGATTGCTCAACAGATTTATATGATGATGTGATTCCAAATAGAAAAAACATAAAGATTATTAATCACAAAAGGCATAAGGGACCAGGTGAAGCACGAAATAGTGGGTTGGCGGTAGCCAAAGGCGAATATGTTTTCTTTTTTGACGGAGATGACCGCCCCTCAAATGAACTTGTTAGGAAAGCTATTTATAAATACAAAGATACCCAAGCAGAATTAATAGTATTTAATTATCAGGATTCGGATAAGGAGGGATTAAGGAAGAGTTTTCCTAATCAAGTATATGAAATGCAGCCCCCTATTTTTTTGATAACAACTTACAAAAGTGCAATGTCCAAGGTGTGGAGCCGTGATGGTTTCTAAGGTAATGAGTAGGCGGCATATTCAAACAGATATGTACGCCCCCAAAGGACAACAAATAATTTAATTAAGACTTGGTTTGCGTGTTGCTTGGTCGGTCTGAAATAGAGACTATATAAAGCCAAATCCGAACGCAAAAACAAGCGGTCAGGTTATACCACCTATTGAGTGAGAGGCCAACCGATTTTCGGTAATTTTCTTGAAGAGAAAAGAACCAAATCGGTTGGCCTTTTTTTGTTTCCAAAAAATCGTTACAATTACGACTCTCGTCCACCCTGCATACAATTTCTTTTCAATATTAAATGTAGGGAAAAATTTTAAAATTATTTTTTTAACTCGTCAATAGGTGTCGAGTTGGTCAATTAGAATACAGCCATCAAAGGCAAAGGAGGTGAGAACATGCAAAGTACAGCAGAACGCAGAGTTGCAATATTGGAATATCTGTGCGAATGCCGTCAGACAACGCGAGAGCGGCTGGCGGCAGAGTTCGGTGTGTCCAACCGCACGATAGAACGCGACTTGCTGGTGCTTTCGTGTTCTTACCCGATTTACACGGTTCAAGGAACGGGCGGCGGCATATTCATTGACGAAGATTACAGACTCGGCAAAAAGTATATGACGGACAAGGAAACAGCACTGCTCGAAAAGATTGCCTCCAGGCTCGATGGCGATGAACTTGAAACCATGCAAGCCATTCTAAAAAAATTCAGAGAGCCGAAAAGAGGTAGAAAATGAAAGTACGTGCAAGGAAATTTATAACCTTACTGAAGCGATCGAGAACAAGTCTCTTGACTATTTCTCGGGAGCTGGGGGTTTGCGAATCGAAGCTAATCAGAATGCTGAATTGCAGCCAACCGTTCGACTATCAGCAAAGCAAAAGAATGCTGGAAATATTCGGCGCTGATGCAATGGTGAACGTGATTGACTGGGAGGGTATGAATGTACGCTGTCCAGTGTAACGAAAGCATTCGTGTCTATGACTGCTACCAATACCGAGAATCTATCAAGGAAATCGAAGGACGGTTCTATGATGCGGACGAGAAGTGCTGGGTTATACCGCTGACTGCACACAACGCAAGCACGCTGTCGCTGCTCGGGGCAAGTCTCGACGAATCACTCAAAGAACTCGCTAAGACCGCCCGTGTCGCATTTGTGAGCCTCTGTGAGCATCGCAAACCGAGAGTCAAATAAAAATTATTTGCGCATCAGCAGGACGCTTATGATTTTGCGCTTGACGCATTCGAAAAAAGGGAAAGCCGTGGCGTTGCTGGCTGACATGGGTACGGGCAAGTCGATGATGACGATAGCCATCACGGGAACGCTCGAGGCAGACAAGGGTGAAAAAAAATGCTCGTGGTCTGTCCGAAATCGATAGTGGGTGTGTGGGAAGACGAGTTCCGAAAGTTCGCAGATTATCGCTATGCGCTGACGGTGCTTGACGGAACGATGGAAAAGAAACGGTCAGCATTCAACTATATGCAGGGGGCTGCGCTTCAAATTATTGTTGTCAACTATGAGAGTTGCTGGCGGTTGGAAACGGAAATCACTAGATGGAAACCAGACCTAATTGTATGCGACGAGTCTTCCAAAATTAAGACGCTGAGCGCATCCCAATCAAAAGCTCTGCATCGCTTGGGCAGGCTGAGTAAGTACAACATAATCCTCACGGGAACGCCCATCACGGGAAGTCCGCTCGATATCTTCTCGCAACATAAATTCTTGGATGACAGCATATTCGGTACGAGTTTCTATCTGTTCAGGAATCGCTTGCAATACTCGGCGGTTATCAAAACCGAATGATAGTAGGATACAGACACCTGGACGAACTCGTGGAAAAGGTACATAGCATACCATTCCGAATCAAGATCGAAGATGCGGTTGACTTGCCGCCGTTCATCGATGAAACCCGTGCAATAACTCTTGAACCGAAGGCGCAATCATTATACAGGATGTTGGAACAAGATTGCTATGCCGAGCTTGCCAATGGCGAAGTAACAGCAAGAAATGTGCTGACTCAGCTTTTAAGGCTGGCGCAATGCACGGGCGGATTTATTCGTGATGATATCAAAGGTGAAGCACAGCAAGTGAGCGGGGCAAAGCTCGATGCGCTGGAAGACATTATCGATACTTGCTTAGACGAAGAAAAGAAGGTCGTGGTGTTCGCTCGGTTCGTACCAGAGATAGAAGCAATCGCCGCTATGCTTAAAAAGAACAAAATAGGCTACGCCCTCATATATGGCGCAACTACAGACCGTGCGGACCAAGTCAAGAAATTCCAAGAAGACCCCGAAGTTAAAGTATTTATCGGTCAGTTGCAGACCACGGGTATGGGGTTGACGCTGACAGCAGCCAATGTGGCGGTGTTCGATTCTCTCGACTTTTCATACGCCAACTACGAGCAGAGCCGAGCAAGAATACATCGTATCGGACAAAAGCAGAAATGTCTGTACATCCATCTTGTCGGCAAGGGAACGGTCGACGAAAAAATACTAAACGCTCTAAAACATAAGGGCGACATCGCAAAGATTATGGTAGACGATTGGAGGAGTTTACTCAATCAAAATAAATAAAAACGGCTAACCGTAATTTGGATAGCCGCAATAAATAAATTATGGCTTTAAGCAGTTGATTGGAACAACATAAATGCCATCGGGACGTTTATAGAGCGAACCGCAAGCAGTTAAAATCATCATAAATGCAGGTGGAATTTCATTGCCCTTGACCGATGTCTTGTTCCGTAGAGTTATAAGGGATTGCGCACCATCTTCAATGAGCTTATCGCCCCCGAGTTTAATCTCAATAGCAGCCCATTGCCCGTTTGGTAAATGTAAAATACAGTCACATTCCAATCCTGAATTGTCACGATAGTGCCGAACTTCGCCATCAAGATATGTTGCGTAAATTGACAAATCCCTTACGGCAAAGTCCTCAAAAAATAAGCCAAAGGAGTTTAAATCATGAAGCAAATCGTTAGGATAAATATTCAATGCCCGACAAGCAATAGAGGTGTCGACGAAGTGTCTTGTGTTGGTTGTTCGAATAGAAGTTTTGGAACGGATATTTGGATTCCAAGCCTGCAAGTCCTCAATGATATACAAATCTCTCAGTGCATCCATATAGTCGTCAAAGGTTTTAGTGTCCATAGTTCTGGAATTAGACGACTTCACATCTTCGATTATTGTGCTGTTGGGAGCCTCAGTAGAAACATTGCGGGCGTAGCTACGCAAAATCATCTTAAAAACTTCTGGTTTCTTATTGCGGAATTTATCATTATCGCTATTCTCAAAAACGAACAGGCTGTCGTAGTAGTTACGTGTAATCTCTAAACCGAGTTCTTTATCGTCTTGCACGGCAATAGGCCATCCGCCGCGACACAAAAGATATGCAACATCTGAAAGTTGAAAATCGCTGTTCATATCAAAATACTCTGCATTGGGATTTTCGAATAATTCTTTTAGGGATACCATGCCGTTTGATTCTTCGGATTCATAGAGAGACATTGGACGCATTTTTAAGGGAACGATACGTCCTGCCCCTGAATGGTGCACTTGGGTTTTGTCGGCGGGAGTGGAACTTCCCGTTAATATAAATTGACCGAAAGAATATTCAAAGTCTAAAGCATCTTTAACTTGATTCCAAATATCGGGGACGGCTTGCCATTCGTCAATAAGTCGAGGCTTATCGCCAATCAATACGCCTTTAGGATTGAGTTTGGCAAGGTCAATAGTTTGCTTGGTATTGAGTTTAATGAAACTTTTTTGATAGAGCATACAGGTTGTAGTCTTACCGCAGAACTTGGGGCCTGCAACGAGAACAGCACCTGATGATTTAAGTTTGCTTTGAATCTTACTTTCAATTAAACGTTTATAGTATTTTTTCATACTAAGCTCTCCTATGCAGTTAGTATAGCATAATTGAAAGTTAAATGCAAGAGTATTCCCAAGAAAATAAATATTAAATTCCCAAGTTTGTACAAAAGTTATTCCCATTTTTGTAGAAATTTGTTGAAAATATATAACAAATAACTTTGCCAAAGGGAAACACGTTGGCGAAAAAATTAGGAAGGAGTTTACTTAATGGCTAAATTCAATGATTTAACGGGCAAGCTGTTCGGAAGGCTGACCGCTGTGGAAAGATTGCCACCCCACGGAAAGAACACAGCATCGATGTGGGCTTGCAAGTGTGAGTGCGGTGGAATGGCGATAGTATGCGGCACCGACCTCGTGAACGGACACACTATGAGCTGCGGTTGCTACCGCAAAATGCAAAAGGCGATGCCCGCTGGGGAAATGCGTTTGCACCGTATTTGGGCGAATATGAAACAGCGGTGCAGTAATCCCAAAAGCAAAGATTATCAGTACTACGGCGGACGCGGTGTCAGCGTTTGCGAGGGATGGAAAGACAGCTTTGAGCAGTTCTTTTATTGGGCGATGTCCAATGGATACAAGGACGGCTTGACCATAGAAAGGAAAGATTGCAACGGAAACTACTGCCCCGAGAATTGCGAGTGGATTCAAGCCAACCGCCAGCAGAGAAATACTCGCAGAAATCGGAAGTACATCATTCAAGGCAAAAAGTTCACGTTGACGGAACTTTGCAGAATTTACGGTCAGCCGAGAAGTACGGTAGAGAGTCGCTTAAAAAAAGGAATTGACATCAAAACCGTAACCAATAATTCGACGGCAAAACTGTTGGGCAACGTATTTTAAATATCTCAACCCGAAAGCGCAACTTTGGTTGCGGGTAGCGTAAAAGTAAACGGAGTGGCGCAACCGAGCTACGACCCCGTAAAAGGCTTTACAATAGGCGATTTGCCGCCGGGCGAGACTGTTGTAATCGAATATGAAATAAAGGCGCACAAGCCAATTGCGACGCCCGTAACGCACTTTGCCAACTTGCAGTTCACCGTAAACGACCCCGTAAGAGGCAGCGTAAATTACTCCGAAAATACGGATACGCTTTCGGTGAACGTCTTATACGAAAAAAACGACAAGGCGGCGAAAACTGTTATATACAATCCTTACGCAAGCGGCTTAAACGATTGCCAGCAAGTCGGTTGCGGTAGTTGCCGTAACTGTTGCCGCTGTTGCTGCGACTGCCTGAGTTATTATGACCTTTGCAACTTTTACGGCGGTTTTTATTGTTGAAATCAAATAAAAAAATCGTCCTTAACTTACACAGCGCCCCGCGCAAATTGCGCGGGGCGCCCATTTTTCAATACTCCAAATTACGACGATTTGCGGCGGCGGGTTGCCGCCTATTTTTGTACCCAAAATTTAAGCCAAACAAAAAGAGCACGTTTTTTATTGCGGAAAAATTTAAAAATATTTCTTAAATATGACTATATTTGGCATAATTTAACGGCTAATATATGAACAAATGTTTGTGTGTTGAGCGCGCAAAAATACTTACATTTTTAATATCGGTAAAATTTAAGGAGGAAAAAGTGGAAATTATCGATTTTGTAACAACGTACGGATTGGCGCCTTTGGCTGTCGCGACAATGACCGCGGCGGTAACGGGACTAATCAAAATGCCCTTAAAGGCTTTGGCGGGCAAGCTGAAAAACGGACAAAAACTGACGAGGTTTATCGTTCTTTTGCCGCTTGCCGTCGGGTTCGGGCTTACCGCGCTGTGGGTATATCTGTCGGCGGGAAAGGTGGAATTTACAAGGGAGTTTTACTCGCTTTGGCTGTCGTCCGTAAGCGCAAGTTTGGCAATTTACGCGGTTTGGGAAAAGTTGGTGCCGTCGGAAAAGCGTATTCTTTCGCAGACGGAAATAGATGCCAACAGGCGGATTGCGGAAATTTTGAAGGACAAGCTTGTAAAGGACGACGCGCCCGCGCAGGAACTTGCCGAGGCGAGCGGGCAGGAAGAGAGCGGAGAGGTTGAAGCCGCTAAAAAAATTATTTTGACCAACAATAAAAACATTAAAAATTAAGGAGAAAATTATGGGAACTTTAAAATTGAACAGGAATTCAAACGGCACGAAAAACAGCGCGGAAGTCGCGGAAGCAGTGAAAAGAGCGGGCAGGCACGTGAAAGCGGCTGTAAAAAAGGACTTTGCGGCGGAGGCGTTGAACCTTGCGGCACAGTGCGGTTATACCGAGGAGCAAAGCGGCTTGCGCACGGCTAACTCCGTAGTCGTTGCGGGGGCGGATAAGGATAAAAAAATGTGTAAAATAATTTCCGCCCGCCCGCAGTTTTATCTCGGCGAAGAGGGCGATTACAAAAAAATATCCAACTCCCTTACCGATAACGGCGGCGAAATCGTAAACGGCGAAAACTCGTACAAGGTGGCGTTTGATAAAGACGCGCACAGCGGAAAAATTTTCGATTTGCGCAAGGGCGAAAAAATAATAACGCTTTCGTACGGCAACGCGGCGCAGGCGCGCGCTCACGATTGCGGGTGTGGGTGCGAGCTGTGCGCGGACGCCGACAACAAGGTTATGGCAACGCTTTACGACGGCACGCAAATAGAGTACCTTGCCTTAAACGACAGAATTAAGGAAAACATTATTATAAACTCGCGGCAGGAAAAGTACGAGTACGATTTCACTCTGCAAATCGGCGATATGACGGTGGAAGAGGGCGAACACAGCGACCTTTTAATTAAGGATAAAGATACGGGCGAAACGGAGTTTATCATTCCCGCGCCGTATATGTTCGACGCGGCGGGCGTGCGCTCGGATAAAGTCAGGTACGAAATAGACGTAAACGGCGGGGAGCTTGCCATAAAGGTTATCGCCGACCAAAGTTTTATAAACTCGGCGGAGCGCGCTTTCCCCGTAACGGTAGACCCGCAAATAAAACTTACCGATACAAAGTATTTAAGCTATTGTACAGAACGCAGTTATAGTAACGGCGGTGAAAACGACGAATTCCCCAATGAATTGCAAATAGAACATAGTGTTGGGGACGATTACACTTACGACGTGGAAATGACGGTGTATAAAAAGGATATATCCGCAGATGTCAACGGCAAAATAAATAGGGTCGAGCTGATATTCGACGTTGTCAGCGGCGCGTACGGCTATATGGAAATACAGGTAAGTAAAACTTTGGCGAGTAGCAGAGTAATAAAGTATGATACGCCTTTACAAAATTTGTCCTCGGTTTCCGTCGATATAACCAATGATTTTATGGACGCTCAATATGACGTGGGCATAAACGTTTACCCCGATACCGATACTGCCGATAGTAATAAAAGGGCTACTTTTGCTTACTTCTCTTCGCCTAAACTCCTTATCGATTATACGCCCGAGAAGGAAGAGGAAGTAAACAAGCCGCCGTTTATAAAGGAGATTCCGCTTGTAGGTAAAGCTACGGCGAGGTTTGACGTTAAGCGCGGAAAGGCGACCACCGTGGTGGAAGACTGTTGTCTTTCGCAGTTGCCTTTAATAAATTTAAGCCATATTTATAAACAGGGGATACTTTCCCGCGGATGCGGCGAAAATTGGCAGCTTAATTTACACAGGCAGTTAAAAGTCGCCGAAGATGACGATGCCAATACCACAAAGTATATTTATATTAACGAATACGGCGAAAAAATCGCTCTGGAAGAAAAATATTTTTATATATTGGAAAGCGGCGTAAAGAATTACGTTTCAAAGCAAAACGTTACGGCGGATATCGATGGAAATTTAACGTGTTCAGGTTATAAAGTACATACTCAAAATTCAGCGTACGGTTATACTTTAATTCCCGAAATTAACGACTTTAAATTTTCGGGACTTGTAGAAACGCGCACGCAACAGTTGATTCAGCTTGAAGATTACGTTGCGCAAACCCAGCTTTCAATGTTCGAATATGTTGCCGTAAACATAAATAACGTAAGTATAAAAACAAAAATCAGCGAATTTACCGATAAAGGTTTTAAAGATTTTTATAAAAATTTAAATACTAAAACCGAGGTGCTTATGACGGAAAGCGAATGGGCGGAAATGACAGGTTCGAAAGAAGGAGCGGCAACCGGCGAACTTCATAAACTTCTTAAAACTGAAAAGTTTGCTTCATATCAAAGAAAACAAAAAGTGCTTATAGAAACGTTGCGCACTCTTATAATTAAGCAGGACGAGCTTGCACGTTTAAAAGCGCAAACTCCCGTATGCTTTATAAAGGACGAAAGCGGCGAAATATGCGGTTTTAACCGCGAGGGTAACCTTGTGTTTATCTGCGACGAGCAGGGCAACTATGCAAGCATAACCTACGACGGAGATAACCGCATAAAAGAAATAGCGGGCGAAAACGGCGTAATTGCAAAGTTTGAGTATTCAAGAAATTTACTTACAAGCGTAACGGACGCGTTCGGCAGACAAATAAAATACGGTTATAACTTAAACAAGTTAATAAAAGCATCTTATGCGGACGGCTCTTATCACACGTTTGCGTATTCTAACAGCAACGGCATAACCGAGGTTTGCACTAACGGCGGCTTGCAGGCAAAATACAGTGTAAACGACTTTAAGCGGATAAGCAAAATTACCGTAAGGGCGAAAGACAGCAACATAACCGACGCGCCGCTCGACGACAGTACTTTAAGCTACTCTAAAATGCTCTCCGAATTGAGTATTACCTATCAGGACATATATACGACTATGATAGACAGAAACGGCAATACGGAAAAGTACGCTTTTAACACGGACGGTACGGCAGGGATAAGATGGCTTACCAGCGAAAGCAAAAAAACGCAAAAAACAACTTACACCTATTCTACGGCGGGCGAAGAAAGGCAACCCGTAAGCGTATTGGTAGAAAGTAACGTTGCGGAAACCGAGCAGGAAACTTTTCAATACGACGCGGACGGAAAAATTTTATCCAAAGAAACAGGTTTTAAAAACGTATCTTCCACGGTAAAGTATAAAACTCGGACAACGTATTCCTACGATGAAAACGGCAGGCTGATACAGGAAATGAACAGAGTAACATACTACGAAAACAACGTTCAGAAGTCGTTGGTGTTAAGTTATGTAAACTACCACTACAACGCACAGGGTCAGTTGACTTTAACCGAAAGCTTTGTAGAAGGCGAACAAAAGACTTCGGGAATAAATTTTGAAGAAAAAGTTTACAACGACGACGGAAACGTGGTAAAATATATCCGCTGGAACAGTTTAAATAGTAGTACAAGGTTTTACGAGGAGTGCGAAGTAGACGAAAAGGGTCGCGTAACGTCGGAAAAGGACGAAGCGGGCGAAGTCAGCGCCGAATACGCATATAGCGGCGGCGAGATAAACAGCGTAAAACTTGCAAACGGCAGTACGCTGGCGTACGGCAGAAATTATTTCAGCGGCGCGATGACGGGCGTAACTCAAAGCACGGAACAGGGCGAAGAGAACGCAACGGAAATAACGTATAACTACGGCTTGCCCGTAAAGGTGCAAAGCGGCAATACGGCTTTGGAATATACCTACGACTATACCCGCCGCAAATCAAACGTAAGCGTAAACGGTGTAACGCAGGTAAGCTATGCTTATCAGGATTATAATTTTAACGCCAGCCAGCGCAAGTGCAGGTTTAGCGAAGTAACGGCAACGTATGCGGACGGAACAAAGGTAGTAGAAAGCCGCACGGGGCAGATGAACGCCAACAACGTATTGTGCCTGACGGAAGAATACAAAGTAAACGGCGTAACGCGGCTGAAAAAGACTTACGACGAAAAGGATAGGCTTACAAGCGTTACAGACAGCGTTTCGGGAACAAGAACTTACACGTACGATAATTATGGTAACGTAACAAGCGTTTCGGGCGGCGGACTTACGGAAGCTTATACTTACGATAATTACGGTTTACTTAAAAGCAAAGCGTATTCAGGCGCGTCAAATATATCTTATACGTACGAATATAAAGATAATGCGGCGAAAGAGCTGGAACGTGTAAGCTGTTGGATGTATTCTATTTATCCTCATACAGATGCTAACGGCAGGTATACAGGCAAAGAATTTGAGTATGACGTAAATAAACTCGGCGGCGAATACATAACCTACCGCAAGATAGGCGACCGTGCTACAAATATGCCCGCAACGGTGTGGTATGCAACGGGCAATAAAATAAACGAAAGCATAAAGTATACGTATGACAGGTGCGGCAATATAAGCGAAATACGCGAAAACGGACACCTAAAAACCAAGTACACGTATGATAGTTTAAACAGGCTTATCCGCGAGGACAACAAGTACTGCGGCACTACGTTTGTATTCAGCTACGACCGAAACGGCAACATAACCGAAAGGTGCGAATACCCCTACACGTTAAAGCACGGTGAAGAGCTTGAAGAACTCGAATGCACGCATTACACCTACGACTACATCGGTGATAAGTTACAGGCTTATAACGGAAAAGTATTTATCTATAATAAAGTAGGAAATCCTTTAACATATTGTAGTAAGCCAATGACTTGGGAGTACGGCAAGTTTTTAACAAGCTACAACGGAGTAACGTTTAACTACAACGGCGCGGGACAGCGCGTAAGTAAGGGGAATATTATTTTCACTTACGACAGCGACGGAAAGCTTATAAAGCAGAGTAACGGCTTGGATTTCTTTTACGATACAACGGGCATAGCAGGCTTAGTAAAAGACGGAGAATATTTCTTCTATCGCAAAGACGCGCAGGGTAACGTAATAGCTATAATAAACGGCGACGGCGGTTTAATAGCCAGATACGAATACGACGCTTGGGGGAATAACGTTGTAACGGATAAAGACGGCAACCCTGTAACAAGCGGAATAGGCGTTTTAAACCCCTTCCGTTACCGCGGATATTACTACGATACGGAAACGGAACTGTACTACTTGCAAACAAGGTATTACGACCCCGAGCTTGGTCGTTTTATTTCGCAGGACAGTATAGAATACGCCGCTCCTGAAAGCATAAACGGCTTAAACCTGTACGTCTATTGCGGCAATAACCCCGTAATGAACATAGACCCTACGGGAACAGCGTGGTGGAATTGGCTGATAATTGGTATACAAGCAGTAGCAGGTGTAGTTGCCTGTTTAGTTCCTGGCGGACAAGGTTTGGGCATTTCTTTGTTGGCAGGGGCAACATTAGGCGCAATTGCTCAATTAGCATCGCCTGCAATAGGGCAGGCGATAGGCGGAGCTACTTCAATAGCTAATGGTTGGGGAGCATTTTCGACTGGGACATCGTTGATAGGCGTAACACCAATAGGTACTGTTTTAGGTATAGCTTTAATGGCAATAGGCACGGCAACGATTGTCTTTGGTGCCAATGAAATAGCTGCTGCCGTAACAGGCGAGAACGCTATCCAAAATCTAACAGGGTTAAGTGATAGTGCTTATGGCTGGACTTATGCAGGATTAAATATTGTTTCAAGTTTAGGTCAAGTTGCGGGAAATGTTTATAGATTACATCAAACGCGCTTTACAAGAATAGGAAGAGGCGGAGAATTACACGGATACAGGTATTATGACACCGCAGGGAGACCGTGGTTTGATTTTGACTATCCTCATTACGGTAAAATAAATTACAATCATTTTCACGGTTGGGCAGGACCTGGGTTAACTGGTAGGACAAATAAACATTTAAAATATTTCGGTTTTATATTATGGTTAATTGGGGGATTATTTAAATGACATTTAAAGGAAGATATGGGAATGTATATATTGATGAGGCTTATGATAAATTTTTTAATAAACAGAAAATAACTTATGAAGAATATGTTCTAATCTTAGCTGTAAATGATGAAATAGATTTTTTATATCATAATAAAATTTATCAAATAATCCACGAAACTGAAAAAATTGTATCTATGTGTATTTATCAATTTAATGATAAGCAGAAAATGTTAGTTAAATCAGATAGCTTTATTAACATTATTGCTTTATTGGATACTTACCGTATAGATAACAAAAGGATTAGAGATATTTGGGAAGAAGTTAGTTTTAATTAAAAATATAAGAGCAGTTGGAAACAACTGCTCTTATATTTTTAAATCTTGACAATAAGCCTTAATTAGTGTTAAAATATATAAAAGACCTACGACGAAAAGGATAGGCTAACGGGCATAACCGACAGCGTTTCGGGCGCAGTATATTTCTTGTATGATGAATTTGGCAACGTAATTTCAACAACAGGTAACGGAGCGGTGCGTTGTAATTATAATGAGTACGGGCTGCTAACCGGCAAAGAATATAGTAATAGCGTTAATCACGCATACTCCTATACGTATAAGGATAACGCGGCGAAAGAGCTGGAAAGCATATCCGTTTTAGGGTGCGACTTTAAACCCTTAAAGGACGTAAACGGCAGAAACACCGGTAAAGAAATTTACAGCGGCGAAAACAAGGTTGCAGGCGAATACATAACCTACCGCAAAATAGGCGACCGTGCTACAAATATGCCCGCAACAATTTGGTATGCAACGGGCAATAAAATAAACGAAAGCATAAAATATACGTATGACAGGTGCGGCAATATAAGCGAAATACGCGAAAACGGACACCTAAAAACCAAGTACACGTATGATAGTTTAAACAGGCTTATCCGCGAGGACAACAAGTACTGCGGCACTACGTTTGTATTCAGCTACGACCTAAACGGCAACATAACCGAAAGGTGCGAATACCCCTACACGTTAAAGCGCGGCGAGGAGTTGGAAGAACTCGAATGTACGCATTACACCTACGACTATGAGGGAGATAAGCTTAAAGCGTACAACAACGAAACGTTTGCATATAACGCGTTGGGCAACCCTACAATGTACCGCGGCAAAACGGCTAATTGGTTGTACGGTAAATTGCTTGCGAATTATAACGGAGTAACTTTTAGCTACAACGGCGCTGGACAGCGCGTGAGCAAGGGGAATATTACTTTCACTTACGATAGCGACGGAAAGCTTATAAAGCAAAGTAACGGCTTGGAGTTTATATACGACGCAAGCGGAGTAGCAGGCGTACTATATAACGGGGGAAAGTATATCTACCGCAAGGACGCGCAGGGTAACGTGGTTGCGCTGTTAAATGCAGACGGCGAAGTCGCCGTAAGATACGAGTACGATGCTTGGGGCAACCACGTTGTAACGGATAAAAACGGCAACCCTGTAACAAGCGGAATAGGCGAGTTGAACCCCTTCCGTTACCGCAGTTACTACTACGATACCGAAACAGAATTGTACTACTTACAAACAAGGTATTACGACCCCGAACTTGGTCGTTTTATTTCGCAGGACAGCATAGAATACGCCGCACCCGAAACTATAAACGGCTTAAACCTGTACGCATACTGCGGCAATAACCCTGTAATGTATGTAGACCCTACGGGAAGAAAGTTTAGTGGAAATATAGTTCAGCTAGTTGTGTCGCTTTGGACATATATTGGATATTCAATAGCATCAATATTTGATAAAGATATACGCGATGATATGAATTTAATTTCTTGGAATCCTTTTAATAATAAAGAAGATTTAGTGTTTCAAGCCAGTAAAGTTTCTTTTTTTAAGGGTGTTCCTGTAATTAAAACTCCTAATAGCTTTCCTGGAACATTTACTTTTTTATGGATATTTTATAAAAATTCCGATAAAGAAATAAATGGGGTTAAACACGAATGGGGACATATATGGCAACAGACGTATTTAGGTCCGATTGACTACTTACTATTTGTTGGGTTGCCTTCGGCATTGCAATGGGGCTCGTGGAGTAAAAATAATAATTATTATGGAGCGCCGTGGGAAACGATGGCGGATATATTTGGCGGTGTAAGTGGTTGGAATGGAAATTACCATACCAGGAAAGAAAAAATTTTGGCTATAAGTCATATGATAGTAGCGAGGTTGTTTAAATTTGGCTCTTACTTTTTTGGTTTAGGATAATTGGGGGTAACAATGAAAAGAATATTAAATTTATCTTTATTTACAGTTATAGTTATAGCTTTGTTTATTCCTTTAAGTGGATGTACATCAATACAGATAAATAGAACCAAAGCCGCAAGACTTGAATATTATGCAGTTGATGAAAATTATATTGTTAGAAATATTGAAATAGACTTGCTAAGCGGTAAAGGGAAATTAAATGATGGGTGGATAAGAGGGAATGTCTTAAATGAAGACGGAGCTACAATAAATAAGCAATATGTAATTGACCATTATAGTAATCAAATTTTGGAAGAAAATGGATTTTGGGATAAAGTTAAAATAGGTAGCATAGTAACAATTAAAACAGCCGAACGAGTTTTTTATGAATTGCAAAAACCGCCGATTGTTGAAATTATAGTTGCGGATAACACCTATCTTCGGTTTGATGTAGGTAAGAGCAATTTATTAAAAAGTATTGAAGAGGAATGATTAAATATTTACTTCAAATAAATAGTTAATAAAAAAATTGGCAGGATTTAAAGGGCGGGTAGTAATACCCGCCCTTAAACTTTTGCCACACTTGACAACAAAATAAAAATGTGTCATAATAAACCTACCGCAAGGACGCGCAGGGTAACGTGGTTGCGTTAGTAGAATTACGATACGTTTGTTTTAACAACGGCAAATTCGTTTTGACAAGTAGCGTATAGTAGTGCTAAGATAAATAAACGGTTAAAAAACTTATAAAAGAATAAAAATTATAGCTTTTTTATCTTTAACCGTCGTTTGCGCTTGACACGTATAAAATTGCGGTGATAGTATAACGTTATAATTAACTTTTTACAAAGGAGAATGGGGTATGAAAAAGCCGTTTAATCTGCGCTTGCCCGTCTTGTATGCGGCGGCGTTGATTGCGGGAATCGTTTACTCCGCGGTACTTGCTTACTTCGGTTTGAGCGGCTTATTTATACTTATTCCCGCGCTATTGTTTGCAGCGGCTTGCATTCCTGTCGTAATAATAAAAGGCAGGGCGGCGGGCACGCTCATTTTTATTTTTGCCGCCGTTCTATTCGTCGTCGGCGCGATATATACGTACGCCGAATACTTTTTGTTTACCCAAACGGAACTGCCGCCCGCAGGCTCGGTAAAAATTACGGGCAAGGTTGTGGAAACGGGGTTAACGTCCGAAGGGAGCAGGTACGTAATAATAGGCAACGCCTACGCGGGAGATATTAAATTGAGGGGCAAGGTTGTTGCCTATCTTTCGGATACGGCGGGCGATTATTGCGGACGCGGCTATCTTGCAACATTCAACGCCAATCTCGAAAAGCAGAATTTTTTTGCTTTCGGCGAAATAAATTACAACGCCGTAAGGGGCGTAAAATATAGCTGTTCGGTGAGCGAGGGTTTTACTGCGCAATACCGCTTTTCGCTGTTCGGAACCGTTGCCGAGGCAATGGAGAGGGCGCTGTTCGACAACCTTGCTCCCAACACTGCGGGTGTGTGTTTCGCTATGCTTACGGGCAATACGCAATCTATTTCCGCCGACACTCTTACGGCTTTCCGCAACGGAGGGATAGCGCACATTTTCGCCGTTTCGGGTCTGCATATCGGCGTAATCTACGGCGCGCTTACGTTTATTTTTAAAAAGGCGGGCGTAAACCGCTTTGCGGGAGCGGCGGTAAAAGTTACATTGATTGCGCTATATGCGGGGGTGTGCGGCTTTTCTCCCTCTTCCGTCCGCGCGGTTATCGTCTGTTCGGTTTCCTCCGCGGCGGCGTGTTGCCGAAGAAAATACGACGGACTCAACGCCCTTTCGCTTGCCGCGCTTGTACTGCTTGCAATCAACCCGCTTGACCTGTTCGACGCGGGTTTTTTGTTGTCGTTCGGGGGCGTGCTGGGCATAATTATGCTGGGCGGCGGCATAAGGCGAGCCTTATTCTTTCTGCCCAAAAAGCCGGGCGGGGCGCTTGCAACGGCAATATCCGTACAAATCGCCACGGCGCCAGCGTTGCTTACCTCTTTCGGAAAAGTGTCAGCCGTCGGGCTTTTATTAAACGTGGCGTTTATACCCGTTATTTCGGCTATATATGTGATTGTGTTCGTCTGCACGGCATTGGGCGCGCTCTTTCCCGCATTGGCTTCCGCCGTTCTGCCCTCGGTATGTCTGCCGTTGGAGTTTATAATAAATTTAGTAACCGCCGCGGGTTTTGATAACGCCGCGCTTACGGGCGATTTTTCCGATTGGCTGTTCGTACCGTTTATAATTATCGTTGCGGCGCTGTCGGGCAAATTCAATTTAAGGGCGCTTACGCGTGTTTCGGCTTGCTTCTTCTTTGCAACGCTGTTGCTTATTTATGCGGTTTCGCCCGTCGCCAACGCCCCTCGTTTTGCCTTTTACGGCGGTTATAGCGGCGGTTGCGCGTTAATCAACGCGGGAAGCGGCAACGTGCTTGTCGTTACCGACGACTACAAAGGCAGGGACAATTTTGCCGACCTCGATATACGGGCGGTAGTGGTAGCGGGAGGGGACGACAATCTTTCCGTACTGTCCTACCTCGGCATAAAGTTTGAAAGGGCGTACGTGCGCGGCGGCGCGGTACAAGTGCCTTGGTTCGGGGATATCCCCATAACTTACGCCGACGAATTCGAGTGTTCGGGCGTTAAATTTACATTCGGAGGCAACGCGCTTACCGCGCGGGCGAAAGGCGTAAGCGTGGCGGTTGTTTTAAGCCGCGGCGGTGAGTACGGGGCGGACTTGACTTCGGCGGACTTCAACCTTTATTGCAGAAATTCCGACGGGGCAATTCTGTTTAACGGCAACAAAAACTACGCGCTTAAAATTTGCGGTAAAATGACGTATATGTTTAATGGGCGGGGATATTATCCGTCTTTCGCCGTTCCGCACTGCGGCGGGAATTGAAAAAATTTATTGCGGTAGTTGCAATTGCTCAAAGTATGTGATAAAATAAAAAAGCCGTTTCCGCGTTCGCGCGGACGGGGAGGCTTTGACGAATGATTGAACTTAAACGAAAATATATCGATTGGGCTAACACCGCTAAAAATTTAAAACTTCTGCGGAGGGACAACATCAACCTGCGCAGATACGTGTGCAGTCAGCTGAATTACGATAAGGGCGAGTGCAGCGGCGAGTGCGAAACGTGCAGATTCGATATGGACGAAAGTATCAGCCAACTCGAACTTGCCAAAGTTTTTAACGTTTCCGAAAGTATGATTGTAAATTGGGAAAACAACAAGAGCCGCCCCCAGCTTGACGACTTGCTTTTTTACAGCCAGATTTGCGGGCTTGACCTTTACGACGTAGTCGTGTTTTGCGAATAATTGAAAAACTTTAACTTGCAACCCGCTTTAAGGAGCGGGTTGTTTCTATTCTGTGCCGAAAAGCGAGTTGGGGGTAACGCCGAATTTTTCGTAAATAAGCATAATGCTGTCGTAGCTCGGCTTCTTGATGCCCAAAAGCCATTGGCTATTGTAGTCTGGTTTACGCCGAGCGCGTCGGCAAGCTTTTGTTGGCTAAGCCCATTGCCTTAACGAGTGGTTTGGCAGAAGCGCGGAAACTTTCGGCGAGGAAGATTGGCTCGGCAACGTAAAGGTAACTACTAAAATGGAGAGCCGCGGCGTGTTCTTTTCCACGCTCGGCGGCAGTGCGGTTATAGCCGTAGTCATTGTAGCCGCCAATTTTTGATTTTCGACGGCAGGCACGGAATAGCCGTGGGAGTGGTCGGGTGTCTGGCGTTTTTGTGGTCGGCAATACTATTTTACAAATACGTAAGACCTTTCCGCAGGCGCAAAAAAAACCGTAAAGATTATTATTGAAAAACAAAAAATAAAAGGCGCGGATACGTTCCGAGCCTTTTACTTGCGCTTTTTGCCGTAAAAGTGTTGACAAGAGTAAAAATAAGTTCTACAATAATTTTGTTGACGCGTCAACAAAAAGGTTATGCATATGGACAGATTCAGTAAATTTACCATTCTTGTAAACAGAATAGTAAGAAACATTCACAGAATTAAGAGCGACGAAACTTCCAAGCTCGGGTTAAAGGGTCCGCACGTATCCTGTCTGTACTACCTGTACAGGGCGCAAAAGCCGCTTACGGCAAGGGAGCTTTGCGACGTGTGCGACGAGGACAAGGCGGCAATTTCGCGCGCGGTGGACTATCTGGGCAAAGAGGGGTACGTAAGTTGCGACGGCTCGGCGCAGAAGAGATACAAGAGCCCCATTTCTCTTACCCCCAAGGGCGAGGAGGCGGGAATATTCCTTGCGGAGCGGGTAGACTGTATTCTTGCCGAAGCCAGCGCGGGGCTGACTGACGAGAAGAGGGGCGTTTTTTACGAGTGCCTCGACCTCATATCGGCAAATCTTCAAAATATATGCGACGGGACGGTGGAAAAAAATGGCGGGTAAACTTTTGGTCGATTCCGCTTCGGATATTGATTTGTCGGAAGCCAAAGAACTCGGCGCGGAGCTCTTGTCTATGCGCATTACTTTCGAGGACGGCGAGTACCTCGACGGCGTGGACCTCTCGCGCACAAGATTTTTCGAAAAGCTTATAGAGAGCGCGGAACTGCCCCGCACAAGCCAAATCAACCCCTTCGAATTCGAGCAGGCGTTTGAAAAATTGACCGCCGACGGCAACGAAGTCGTGGCTATAACCATATCGTCCAAGCTTTCGGGCACGTATAAATCGGCTTTGCAGGCGGCGGAAAAATTCGGCGGCAGGGTGCGCGTGGTTGACAGCTTAAACGCCAGCACGGGCGAAAGGCTGTTGTTCTTGCGGGCGGTGCAGTTGCAGGGCGAGGGCAAGACGGCGGAGGAAATCGCCGCCGAGCTGGATAGCTGTAAGCACAGAATTTGTCTGCTTGCCGTGCTGGATACGCTCGTCTACCTGAGAAAGGGGGGCAGAATTTCCTCGCTTACGGCGTTTGCGGGCGAAATGCTTTCCATTAAGCCCGTAATCGGCATAGTCGACGGCGAGGTGAAAATGGCGGGCAAGGCGCTCGGCTCCAAAAAGAGCAACAACCTGCTTACCAAGTTGATAAAGGAAAAGGGCGTAGACTTTTCTATGCCGTTCGGCGTTATGTGGTCGGGCGCGGACGACGCTATGCTTAAAAAGTATATAGAGGACAGCAGAATACTGTGGGCGGACTATACCCGAAGCCTGCCCGCGTATATGATAGGAAGCACCATAGGCGCTCACATAGGTCCGGGCGCGATAGGCGTGGCTTTCTTTTCCGAAAATAAGTAAACAGAATATAAAAAATTTAGC